>VOFD01000703.1_pt1 | contig 240643 bp, 203 predicted proteins | sample 5384101 | NCBI WGS metagenome assembly VOFD01 (sample SAMN12384723, study PRJNA508395) | human gut metagenome | isolation source: healthy gut C | host: Homo sapiens | reverse complement strand
TTCTAAACAGCATCATTGTCCGAAGTTCAGCGACAACTGCCCATCCCCCAAGAGATTAAACGTCAAGCGATGATAGGGTGTAGTACCCCGCTCAGCAATGGCGGCACGATGTTTCTTGGTGGGATACCCCTTGTTACGATTCCAGTCATAATACGGATATTCCTCGTGAAGGCGGTTCATGTAGTCATCACGATAGGTCTTTGCCAAAATGGAGGCGGCAGCGATGGAAAGGTACTTCCCGTCTCCTTTCACTACGGTAGTATGCGGCAAGTCCCGATATTTTTTAAAGCGGTTGCCGTCTATCAGCAGATGTTGCGGACGGACATTCAGTTGGTCAACAGCACGGTGCATGGCAAGAAAGGAGGCATTAAGAATATTGATTTTGTCAATTTCTTCGGGAGAGACGACGCCCACCGCCCATGCCAGAGCCTCTTTCTCAATCACTTCACGCAAGGCATAGCGTTGTTTTTCCGTCAGCTGCTTGGAGTCATTCAGAAGTTCATTCTTAAAGTCCGTTGGCAGAATAACGGCAGCGGCATAGACCGCACCGGCCAGACAGCCGCGACCGGCCTCATCGCATCCCGCCTCTATCAAGTCTTCATTCAAATAAGGTAATAACATATATATCGCTATCTTTGAGGCACAAAGATAAATCTTTTTGGAGGGAAACCTGACTTCTAAGAAGAATTAATTAAATTTGCAGAAACAAGACGATGCCATGAAGAAAAACCTATGTCTACTACTCGTATGTCTTCTGTCAGCAGCCGCCCCACTGCAAGCTCAAGACATGCAGCAAGCACAGAAATTGATTGACCAAGCACAGAAATACCTGTACAACAACCCCAAACAAGCTTCCTACTATGCAGCTCAGGCTTCTGCCTTGTTTCCCGAAGATGAGCCCAGTGAGGTCCGCGCACAAGCCATGATTCTCTACTGTCAAGCCGAACAATTGTTGGGGAACTTCGACCTAAGTATCAAGAATCTTTATGACACCCAAAAATATATCCATCCCACCAACAAAAAACAAATGGCACAACTCTGCTCCTTGATGGGGCGTGTATACAGCAAACTAGGCGATTACAACAAAGCCATTGAACTGAACGACAAAGCAACCTCCATCTTCAAATCCATCGGCGATTCCACCTCTGTGGCCGGATGCTATAACGAACGTGGAGTAATGCACCACTTCATGAGTGAATTTACCGTTGCCGAGCGTTTCTTCCAGCGTGCGCTGGCCATCAACCGTGCCCAACGAAACCTGAAAGAGATTGCAACCAACCTGAACAACCTCTGTCTGTACCGGGGAAATACGGAAGAGAAACTTTCTTTCATCCAGGAAGCCATCACCATCAACAAGAATCTGGATGCCCAATGGTCTCTTGGCGAAAACTACAACAACATGGGGAAACAGTATTACTATGACAAGCAATACTCCAAAGCCTTGGAAGCCTTGCATAAAGCCTACGAGTATGCCCACAACATCGGAGCCCGCGAACTGATTTGCGACAATTACGAATATTCGTCCATGGTATATGCAGCTATAGGTGACTATGCCCAAGCTTATAAGTATCTGGACAAGAGGTACCACCTGGGCAAGGAACTGCAAAGTAGCAACAAGCTACGCAACATCGAGCAGGAAATTTCCTATAAAAGATACCAAGACCAAAAATATGCTACTGAAATGCAGGAACAAACCTACAAGATAGAGCTACTGAAACGCAATTTGTGGCTTTTGGGCAGCGTACTTATTCTGGGAATAGCTTTCAGCATCTTTCTATATAAATGGTATAAACGCCGAAAAGATTTGCAACTGATAGAAGCACGCTACCAATTGCAACTGTCCGAAAAAGAAGTGGCCGAACTGAAGATGCATCAGCAAGAGCTGGAACTTCAAAATGTACACAATGCCCTGGCTACCAGTCGGCAGGAGGCAACCAGCTTCGCCGTATTCCTGAAAAGCCGCAATGAACTGCTGGACAAAATACGCGGAATGGTGAAAGAAGGATATAAGATGGACGCGCAAGCCATCACGCCCCACCTGAAGAAAATCAACGCATTCATCAGCCAGAGCCAAAGCGGAGACAAAACCAACAGTGCCCTATTGACAAACATCGATGATAAAAGCAATGAATTCCTCCAAAGACTGGTAGCGATTCATCCCAAACTGACACAAGGCGAGAAATATCTTGCCACCCTGCTAAGGGTGAACCTGTCTACCAAAGAAATATCCATGTTGACCGGCACCACCCCCAAAACCATCAATATGAACCGATACCGCCTGCGCAAATCCCTCAACCTCTCTTCCGAAGAAGACCTAACCGACTATCTACAGAATATATAACCCGGCTCAAGGCTGAAAATATTTATTTTGCATTTCTACCCTCACCGCCCTCACTGCTTACCTAAAAGTCTTTATTCATCGGACTTTCAGAGGTGAGTAAGGGCAATTTCAAAAAGGTGAGGGTAAAGTTTGCTCTCACTTTGTCTCAGTAGAAACAAGGCATCGAACAAGTAAGCATAGGCTCGCAAGTCCGGAAGAAGGGACTACTGTATCAGTATGCAAATGAAAGAACCGTCTACTGATGACGTTTATAAAGAAAAAAAGTGTCTAGTGAAATCAGGAAAAGACAGCTTTCTTTTTGTTTCCCCCAATATAACCGCTTGTTTCAACACACAGAACGGTTTGTTTCGACGTGTAGAACAATGTGTTTCATTAGGGCGAACACTTTGTTCCATTATAGTGAACACTTTGTTTCATACTATATAAACACCTTGTTTTATGTTGTGCAAACAAAACGTTTTATACTACATGAACGAAGTGTTTTGTACTGCAGAAACAAAGTGTTCATCACTATGAACTAATAAGTTATCCGTATTTTGCAAGAGATAAGATATGAATGTCATCCGTCTTATACTCGACTTCCTCTTTTACAGATGGCTTGCAGATAAAAACATCTGCAAACCATCTGCAGGGACATCATTGATAAACAGTAGTATCTCAACTCTCCTCCGGGGAGGAGAGTTGAGATACTACTGTTTATCAATGATTATAAAAGACTTGCGAAACTTGAGTTGCTTGATATTTCTAAAAGAGTTGGTTTCCTTCTTCATCTAATCACCGTTTACTTGCGCAACTCAATAATTAATGTAAATCGGGAAAAGTTTATGTGGATATAGTTTTGTAGATATAGAATATCTCATTTACCACTATTTATCAGATACTTACAAAAGTATTTGTAGATAATAAAACAAAGAATATCCCTCTCTTGTAGTCTGCTTGTAGATAACATTCATTAGCAATTCCTGTTTATGAAGCTTAATTTAGCATTGTGAAAAACCAATAGTATTAACCTTAAAAACTTATTCAAATGAGTAAAAGTAACTACTACAAAGAAAGAGTCATTCAGCTACTTCTCTTCTTTGCTTTTATGCTGCCTATGGGCGCATTGGCACAGAACATTCAGCTGAACGGTACCGTAACCGATGTTTCCGGTGAATCTGTCATCGGAGCCAGTGTATTAGAGAAAGGAACAACAAATGGAGTAATCACTGACATCGACGGTAACTTTACCCTCAGCGTTTCCCCAAAAGCCACTATTATTATCTCTTACGTGGGCTATGCTCCACAAGAAATCGCCCTCAATGGTCGCAAGGAATTGAAAGTGGTGCTGAAAGAAGACACCGAACTACTGGACGAAGTAGTCGTTATCGGTTATGGCACACAAAAGAAATCGGATGTTTCCGGTTCGGTAAGTTCCGTATCGGGCGATAAACTAAACAACATACCTACCGCTAATGCCGAAACTGCCCTGCAGGGTATGGCTCCCGGTTTGATAGTTAACTTTGGTAGCGGTGCCGCCGGCTCCACTCCCAGCCTGCAGGTGCGCGGTGTAACCACTTATGGAACAGACAACTCTCCGTTGGTAATTATCGATGGCGTTCCGGGTGATATGAGTTTTCTGAACCCCGAAGACATCAAGTCAATGTCTGTATTGAAAGACGCTGCCACCGCCGCTATTTACGGAGCACGCGCCGCCGCAGGCGTTATCCTGATTGAGACTTACCGTGGTACCAAATCCAAACCCAAAATCACGTTCTCAGCTTATTGGGGAGTGGATCAGATAGCCAAGAAACTGGACGTCTGCAATGCCGAAGAATTTATCCACATGGCAAAGATGGCCCGTACAAACGCCGGTCAAAACCCCAAAAACTGGCCTGCTTACATTGCGGCTTATGAGCAAGACCCCACACAGTTTGGCGACACCGATTGGCAGGACGAATACTACCGCAACGGCTTCACACAGAAATACAATGTGGGGTACACTAGTGGCAGTGAGAATGCCAACGTAGCTTTGTCCGTATTCTATTCAAAAAACGAAGCCATCGTGACCGGCACGGGTGACGAGAAATATGGCTTCCGCTTAAACTCAGACATGAAACGCGGCAAGTTCAAAGTGGGCGAATCAGTAAACTACAGCCGTTGGGAATCGGAAATGGAAGCCAACTCAGGTTTTCCCGGCATATACCAAGTGACCAACATGGAACCTATCGCACGTCTGTATGACGAGAATTGTGACGGCGGATACGGTGGTGCCATCCCCGGCATGAACATGAGCGATGCTGCCAACATGGTAGGTTATAATAACCTGATTGAGAACACCCGCGCCACAGATTACATCAAAGGATCGGGCTATCTGCAATATGAGCCCATCAAGGGACTGGTAATCAAGGCACAAGCAAGCCGTAGCCTCCTTTTCCGCGAAACCCGCGTATTCAAACCTACTTACGAACTGGGTGCCATGAAGTGGAACGAAAGCGCCTCACTATCACAGACCCGCACCAGAAGCGTCAACGACCTGCTGGAACTGACTGCCAACTACAACTTCACCATCAAAGACAGTCACGACTTCGCCTTCCTGCTGGGAGCTTCACAAGAAGAAAGCACTTACGACCTATTGGGTGCATCGGGTTCCGAATTCGAGAACAACGACATGGGCATTCTGGGCCAGGCACGCAAAGACTATGGTGTGCAAGGTGAAAAGACCCGTAGCGGCTTGCGTTCCGTATTTGGCCGTGTGAACTATAGTTGGAAAATGCGCTACATGTTAATGGCCTCGTTCCGCTATGACGGTTCTTCACGTTTTGCCGACGGTAACCAGTGGGGGTTCTTCCCCTCTGTATCAGTAGGCTGGAACATTGCCAACGAACCTTTCTGGGAAGATATGAAAGAAACAGTCAGCTCCTTCAAATTGCGTATGAGCTACGGCGCCCTCGGTAACCAATCGGTACCTCTCTATCTCTACATTCCCAAATTGGACTCCAACGCCGACAACATCAACTACCCCTTCGACGGCAAAGTCGTAAACCAGGGATATGCAGTACGTAGCCTCCCCTCAAGGAACATCAAGTGGGAAACTACCTTCTACAAAAACATCGGTGTGGACATGAGCCTATGGAACAACAAACTGGAATTCTCGATTGAAGGTTACATCAAGGACACCAAGGACATGCTTTCCGAAAAGAACATCAGTCTGTCTACCGGTTACGGTGCACTGACGGTGAACGACGGTGAACTGCGCACCACCGGTATGGAAATGCAACTGATTTACCACGGTAATGCAGGTAAGGACTTCAAGTATGACCTTGACTTCAACCTGAGCCACTTCAAGAGTAAACTGAAATCAATGGCAGACCCCAACTATATGTACGAATATGGTGCTTCACGTACCTACGTGGGTGGTTACTTCGGTGAATTCTGGGCTTACGAAACCGCAGGCATCATCCAAAATGAAGCAGAAGCCAAACTTTGGAAAGAATCACACGGACGCAAGGACAGCAAAGGCAACTGGATTCCCATGCAGCCCAACGCAGAACCCGGTGACCTCCGCTTCGTAGACCAAAACGGTGACGGCATGCTGGACAGCGATGACAAGAAGCTTCTGGGCAACGGTTGCCCCAAGGCCTCTATCGGCTTCAACGTAACACTGAATTACAAAAACTTCGATTTGGTAGCCAACTTCTACGGTGACCTCGGTGTAGACCGTTACAACTATACCAAATATCAATTGGAACGTATGGATACCAAGTTCAACTATGGCAGAAACGCACTGAAAGCATGGACTCCGGAGAACCCCAACACCAACATTCCACGTGCCGTATACGGCGACCCGAACAAGAATGCTCGCACTTCCGACCGTTTCATCGAACGAGGCGACTTCTTCCGCCTGAACAACTTGCAACTGGGCTACAACCTGCCTGCTACAGTTTGTGGTAAGTTGGGCATCAGCAACCTCCGTTTCTATGTAGGTGGTACACGCATCTTTACCATCACCGGTTACAGTGGCTATGACCCCTCTACCAACGGTGGTATTGACCGCATGGGTTACGACTATGCTTCATCACCTCTATGCCGCACTTTCATGGCCGGTATTAAATTCGGATTTTAATTGAACCAAAACTTTAAAAAAGATGATTATGAAATTAAAGAATATATTATTGTGCGCCTCAGTCTTAGGAGGCCTGGCACTCTCTTCATGTACCGGAAATTTCCTGGATGAAGACAGAAACCCCAACTCACTGGACCCCGAAAACTTCTGGAAGAGCGAATCCGACATCCTCAAAGGACTTACCGCAGCCTACGCTGGACTACAGCCTACCATCGAATGGGCGCAACCTTTCGAACGCTACATTGTGATAGACAACTACCGCAGCGACGAGCTGGACTACCGCCCCGACGTGACCGCCTGGATGGAACTGGCCATGTACAACAACGAATCGACCAACTACGTGCCCAACGATGAATGGACCAACCTCTATACCAGTATCAACTATTGCAACCAGTGTCTGGACAACATTCCCAATGTGCCCGACAACGATGACGAAGGCATCAAGCAGACCAAAGCGACCAGTATTGCCGAGGCACGTTTTCTGAGAGCCTTCTACTACTACCGTCTCTTCATCAACTTCGGTGAAAGACTACCAATGTTCGAGCACGAACTCGAAGGTACCGAAGAGGAATTCTATCCTCCTCAGGTAGAAGCCGGCAGACTGAAGACTTTCATCGAGACAGAACTGAGTGAATGTCAAGCCAACCTTCCCGAAAAATGGAATACAAACATGGCCGGACGCGTCACTAAATATACTGCCGCAGCACTCTTAGGCAAATACTATATGTTCATCGGCGAAAAGGCCAAAGCCAAAACAGAATTCTGGAAAGTCATTGACAGTCACAGATATGAACTGATGGAGAACTATGGCGACAACTTCAACGGACTACACGAGAACAATAAGGAATCCATCCTTGAAGTACAGTTCACCGGAAGTCTGGAAGGCGGGCACTACGAATACAATCTCTTTACCTTGCACTTGGGTCCCGACAGTGGCTGTGGCGCATACGAGGAAGCATATCCGTCCAAATGGTTATTCAATACACTGAAGAAAGACCTCACCGAAGATGGGGAATACAGCGACCGATTGTATGAGACTATCATTTTCGACGATCCCAAATCCCGTCCGTTCTATTACGAAGACGGCAAAGGATTCAGTGATTACCACCAAGAAGACAATATCTACTGGCGCAAATATGTGACTTACGACAAGTCATTGGGTGATTACTGGGATTATTCCGGTTTCAACATCCCCCTCATCCGCTATGCGGACATCCTGTTGCTCTATGCCGAGTGTCTGAACGATGAAGGAAACTCTAAAGAAGCCATCAAATACATCAACAAAGTACGTGACCGTGTACACGTAACGCCACTGTCCGACACCCTAAGTAAAGAACAAGTGCTGAAGCACCTGCAGGATGTGGAACGTCCTTGCGAACTGGCCCTCGAAGGCTCACGCTGGTATGATCTCATCCGTTGGGGCATTGTGGAAGACGCACTTAAGAGTCATGAAAAGCCTTTCGCAAGCAATTTCATATCGACCAAGCATATCAGACTCGCTATCCCTCACAAAGAATTCCTGATGAATCCTGATTGGGTGCAAAACGAAGGTTACACAAAATAACCGATAACCCTACAACTCAGTCTCTATCGGAAGCGAAATGCCGGAAACGGGCTCCCATCCGATAGAGATTGCTTTTAATAGAACTCTCTGTTTCAAGACTTCATTTCATCATATACTTAATTTACCATGAGACATCCAAATAAAAACATCGCTTTGACTGGCATCGTTGCCTGCATACTGGCCTCGTGCGTCAAAGCTCCCACTTCTTCAGAACCGCTTTTATCCAAGCAAGCGGACTTCTGTAATCTTATCAACATAAAGAACACTCCCGCCGGAGCCGTAGACTGGGATGCCTACGTCTTTGCCGACAAAGGTGCTTGGATGGCATACTCACTGCCCGACAACGAAAACCGTCGCCATGCCGGTGCTTTCATGGGACCTATGGTCATGACCGGACGCGGATGGATAGCTGCCGGACTCGCCGAACCTACGCTGTGGGTGAACGGCGAACAGTATAGGATGGTGTACAATGTACAGACCACCCGATACCTCCCCGGCAAACTGATACAGGAATACAACGATGAGAACTTAAACTTCACTACCGAATTGTGCTACCTCACCTCACGTTCCGTAGCCATACGTTCAATCGTGAAGAATATGAGCCAAAAACCGGTAAAGGTCAGCTTCGACTGGAACGGAGGCGTATACGAGCCTACCTCTGTCGTAAGCAGCATAGATAAAGGTCTCTCTTTCATCCGCCCCAAAGATTCCACGAACACGGTAATCCGATTCCTCACAGCAGACAAGATTCAGGCTGTGGGGAGCGATAGCCTGCACGTCACAGAAAAGAGTGAAATGACCCTGGAACCCGGCAAGACTTATCAGTCGGAGATGACCCAAACCCTGACGCTGCGCGGTGAAGACACAGCCAAAGAACTGGCTGCCATAGCAACGCTGAATATAGACAATTACTTTGAACTAAACGAACAGCAATGGAACGCACAAATCGCTTCGTTGCTGAGCGGAAACAGCAAGTACCTCAAGGACAACAAATACCGCAAGGTACTCGTAAAAGCAATGATGACCCTGAACAGCAACTACCGCACCCCTGCCGGTGACATCCTGCATGGCGGCAGCAACCCGTCGTACAACGGATTCATCAACGGCATCTGGTCGTGGGACTCCTGGAAGATTGCTTCGGGCAACGTACATTTCAACGAGGAGATAGCCAAAAGCGAAATGATTACCCTCTTCGACTATCAAGCCGACAACGGCATGGTACCCGACTTCATCAGCTACAACAAGAAATACAATAACTGGCGCGATGCCAAACCGCCCGTAGCCGCCTGGGGAGCCATGAACGTGTATAAAGCTACCGGCGACAAGAAATTCCTCGAAACAATGTTCGACAAGCTCTATAAGTTCCATCAGTGGTGGTATGCCGAGCGCGACCACAATCACAACGGCATCTGCGAATACGGTTCCACCGACGGCACTCTCATTGCTGCCTGTTGGGAAAGCGGCATGGACAACGGCGTACGCTTTGACGATGCCGTGATGCAGAAAAACAGCGAGAAGGCATGGTCCATGAACCAGGAGAACATCTGCCTGAACTCGTTCCTCTACGTAGACAAGACCATCCTCGCCGAAATGGCAACCCTCCTGAACAAGCCCGAACTGGCGGCACAGCTTAATGCCGAAGCCAAAGTCATCAAGGAGTTCGTACAGACAAAGATGTGGGACAAGGAAACCGGATTCTTCTACGACACCCGTATCGATACCGGCGAGCACATCAAAGTGATGGGTGCCGAATGCTGGCTGCCACTCTGGGCAGGCATCGCCACTCCCGAACAGGCCAAACAGGTGATGCAGAAGATGATGGACCCGCAGAAGTTCAACTCCACCCTTCCATTGGGTACCTTGGACATCAGCCATCCTCGCCTGCGTCCCGTGCGCGGCTACTGGCGCGGCCCGGTCTGGGTAGACCAAGTGTACTTCGGTATCACCGGCCTGCGCAACTATGGTTTCGACCGGGAAGCCGACATACTGACTGAGAAGTTCATCAACAACGCCCAAGGACTCACCACCGACGGCCCTATCCACGAGAACTACAACCCGCTGACCGGCGAAGCGCTCAATTCGCCTAACTTCGGCTGGAGTTCGGCATGTATCATCAAGATGCTGCTCGATGAGTAACTCTCACGCAAAACAACTCTCAAAAGTCTGAAAAGACAAACGATTATACATCATTAAAAGCATACGAATATGAATAAGATACATTCAATCTGCACCCTCGCACTGATGCTACCGTTATGCGCATTTGCACAGTACGACGGTACACCCATGAACAAGACGGGCGACACCAAGAAAGCGGAAACCGCCGTAAGAACCGACAAATATCCTCACTCGGACAACGATTGGGAAAACTTTGATGTGTTGCACATCAACCGTCTGCCTTCTGCCGCCACCTTCATGGCCTACACCACCAAAGAGAAAGCAGTGAAGAACGACAAGAGTCAATCGGAATATTTTCAGTCGTTGAACGGTACCTGGAAGTTTCAGTTTGTTCCCCGTTCGGACCAGCGCCCGATGGACTTCTTTGAAAAAGGCCACGATGTAAGCGGATGGGGCAACATCAAAGTGCCTGCCAACTGGGAAATGGAAGGCTATGGCCATCCTTTCTATGTAGGTGCCGGCTACGGCATCAAGCGCAACCCGCCACTCATTGCCGTGGAAAACAGTCCCGTAGGTTCCTACAAACGCACATTCAACGTCCCTGCCAACTGGAAAGGCAAGCAAATCGTCCTCCACTTCGGAGGCGTGGCCTCAGCTTTCTATGTGTGGGTCAACGGTGAAAAGGTGGGTTACTCGCAAGATTCCAAGACCCCCAGTGAGTTCGATATCACCCCCTATGCAGTAACCGGACAGAACGAGATTGCCGTGCAGGTATTCAAGTTCAGCGACGGCTACTACTTAGAGGATCAGGATTACTGGCGCTTTGCCGGTATACAACGTGATGTGTACCTTTATGCCCGTCCCAACATCCACGTGCGCGACTTTGAAGTAGTGACCGACCTCGACAACGAGTACAAGGACGCCGACTTCCACCTCTATGTGGAACTGGACAATGCCCAAAACTCCCAACGTACTCAAACGCCCAAGGTAAAAGGTACCGAAGTGGAAGTGAGTCTGACGGACAAAGAGGGAAAAGTCATCTACACCGAACGCCAACGCGCCAAAGACAACAAGCTGCACTTCCTGAAACACATCGAAGCGCCCCTGCTGTGGAGTGCTGAAAAGCCCAACCTATACCAGATGATGATTACACTGCGTGCCAACGGCCAGACACAGTACATCTGCCGCAACATCGGATTCCGCAAATCGGAAATCAAACATGCACAGTTACTCGTCAACGGGCAACCCGTCTACATCAAGGGCGTAAACCGCCACGAACACGACCCTTACCACGGCCATGTAGTGGACGAAGCCTCCATGATACGCGACCTGGAACTGATGAAACAAAACAACATCAACAGCGTGCGCACCTCTCACTACCCCAACGATCCGCGCTGGTATGAGCTGTGTGACATCTACGGCATGTATGTAGTGGACGAAGCCAACATCGAAAGCCACGGCATGGGCTACAAACCTGACAAGTGCCTCGCCAACCAGCCCGAATGGCAGAAAGCTTTCATCGACCGTACAGAACGTATGTTTGAACGCGACAAGAACCATCCTTGCGTCATTATCTGGTCATTGGGCAACGAAACCGGCTCAGGCTGCAATTTCCAGGCCACCTATGCTTGGATTCATGCCAACGATCGTTCCCAACGTCCCGTACACTCCGAGGACTCTGGTAAAAACCGTCCTTTCACCGACATCTTCTGCCCCATGTACAAGAAGATAGACGTGTTGATAAACCATGCTCTCTATCTGCCCACCATGCCCCTCATCCTTTGTGAATACGCTCATGCCATGGGCAATAGTGTGGGCAACCTGCAAGACTATTGGGACGTCATCGAAAAATACCCTTCTCTACAAGGCGGTCACATCTGGGACTGGGTGGACCAGGGTCTTTACAACAAGACCGACGACGGTAAGTTCTACTGGGCCTACGGCGGCGACCTTGCCCCCGAAGGCACTCCAAGCTCGGCCAACTTCTGCATGAACGGCCTGATTGCTGCAGACCGCACATTGAAGCCCCACATACATGAAGTGAAACGGGTGTACCAGAATATGGCTTTCAGATTGCTCGATTATCACGAAGGATTGGTAGAACTTAAAAACAAGTTCTTCTTCACCAACCTAAATGACTTTGATTTCACTTGGCGCTTGGAAGGCAACGGCGAAGTATTGGCACAAGGACGTATAGATAACGTGGATTTGCCCGCCCAACAGACAGGCGTATTCCAGACACAGTTCCCCACCATCCATTCCTCCGAAGGAGTAGAATATTACCTGAATTTCTATGCCAGCCAGAAGCGCGACGAGGGTCTGCTGAAGGCCGGTACTCAATTGGCCGCCGAACAAGTGAAGCTTCCCTTCTATAAGACTGTTACCCCCAAAGCAGCCTCAGGCAACGTGACAGCGACCGACAGCGAAGCCCTGCTTGTCCTCACTGCCGGAAATGTCAGTGTAGGATTTGACAAAGCTACCGGAGCACTCTGCTCGTTCAAGGATGGCAAGGAGGAGATGATTAAGGAAGCACTGCGTCCCAACTTCTGGCGCCCCGTGACAGATAATGACATGGGCAACGACATGAACGAGACCCTGCGCCCGTGGCGTGAAGCCGGACGTGGCGCCAAACTCACCTCATTGGAGAAAACAGCGCTCGACAAAGATGGCTATGAAGTAGTGTCACACTACCGTCTGCCCGAAGAAGTTGCCGGTTCGGAATTCATTGTCCGCTACCGCTTCTCACCGAGAGGCAGCCTCGATGTGAACTGTACTTTCATTCCTGCCAACGACACTTTACCTTTGATGCCCCGCATGGGTGTGAGCATCACCCTGAACAAGCAATACGACCAAATGGCATGGCTAGGTCGAGGTCCGCACGAGAACTATTGCGACCGCAACGGTTCTTCCTTCGTGGGTCTTTACAAAGGTAGCGTAGCCGAACAGTACTTCGCCTACGACCGTCCACAAGAAAACGGCAACAAGACCGATGTACGTTGGATGAGCCTCACCGATTTGAAAGGCAATGGCCTGATGGTTATCGGTGCACCCACAATCAGCGGCAGTGCCTACCTCTTCCCGACAGAAGATTTGGATGAGCCCGGCACACGCAAGTCACAACGCCATATCTCAGACATACAACCCAAAGATATGGTGACTTGGAACATCGACCTCAAGCAGATGGGTGTGGGCGGAGATACCAGTTGGGGGGCTTACCCACATCAACCGTACCTGATTCCTGCCCGTAAGATGGAATTCTCATTCCGCTTATGCCCTGCACAAGAAAAAGGAGTGAAAGAGAACAAAAGATATTTGGAAATGAAGTAATTTTGCAATTGTCAAACCTCAGAAGCACCTTCCGTCCTTTAAATAAGAAGGTGCTTTTGAGGATAAGGCAGTTTTTCCATCTATTCATAAACCATACAGACAATGTTTACAATCATCGGACTGATGCTCACAGGAATGCTGTTGGGCTACCTCTTACGGAAACGTGACTTGAAGAAAATCCACCAAATCATCACCCTGCTCATCTGGCTGCTGCTGTTTATCCTCGGCATCGAGGTCGGAAGCAATGAGCAAATCATCAAGGGGCTCCATACCATAGGCATTGAAGCTGTGATACTCACCCTGGGAGGAACCCTGGGAAGCGTCATCGCCGCCTGGGCATTGTGGAGAGCCTTGTATAACAAGAAAGGAGGCAGGGCATGAAAGGAAGTCTTATCATAGTGGGCTTTTTCGTACTGGGTACGATTTGCGGTGTATGCCACCTGCTTCCCTTCGACATTGCAGAGACCAATATCAGTTACTACGCCCTCTGTGCGCTGATGTTCAGTGTAGGGCTGAGCGTGGGCAACGACCCGCAAACCCTGAAGAATTTCCGTTCACTCAATCCGCGGCTGGTATTCCTGCCCATCATGACGATACTGGGAACGCTGGCAGGCTCCGCAGCCGTCAGTCTGATTCTGACACACCGTTCTATAGCGGACTGTCTGGCCGTAGGTTCCGGATTCGGCTATTACTCGCTCTCCAGTATCTTCATTACCGAATACAAGGGAGCCGAGCTGGGCACCATCGCCCTGCTTGCCAATATCAGCCGGGAGATTCTGACACTGCTGGCCGCCCCGTTGCTGGTACAATGGTTCGGAAACCTTGCCCCCATCTCTGCCGGAGGAGCCACGACGATGGACACCACACTGCCCATCATCACACGGACAGCCGGACAGCAGTTTGTAGTGGTTTCCATCTTCCACGGGTTTGTGGTCGATTTCAGCGTTCCGTTCCTGGTGACATTGTTCTGCTCGATATAGGGCTTTTACCCTCTTTTGACAGACACCGGTCTCTGACAAGAGCCATTTTTATATCACTAAATCCTATTAATAATGAAAACCAAACTTTATACCTTTCTCCTTTCTTCGCTGCTTTGCACCGGTGCCCTGGCCGACAACGAGCCGTGGCAGAACCCGCAAGTCAACGAAATGAACAGAGAACCGATGCACGCCCACTTCACTCCGTTTACGAATGAAGCCAACGCATTGAAACAGCGTGCCTTGCCTGCCGACGTACGGTTCGACGTTAATCCTGCAACGGAACGCCGTATCACACTGGACGGTACCTGGAAATTTCTTTTTTCAAAGAATAATGACCTCTGCCCCAAAGACTTCCACAAGCCCGGATTCAGTACCCGCAAGTGGAGTAAAATTGAAGTTCCGGGAAGCTGGGAACTGCAAGGCTTCGATGCACCTATCTATACAGATACCCGTTATCCGTTCCCGCCCAATCCGCCCTACGTGCCTACCGACTACAATCCCGTAGGCGCTTATATCCGCGAGTTCACCGTCCCGGCCAGCTGGGAAGGCATGGACATCTTCCTTGATTTCGAAGGGGTGGAGTCTGCCTACTATGTATGGGTAAACAGCGAATTGGCAGGATATGCAGAAGACAGCCGCCTGCCGTCGCACTTCAACATCACCCAACTGCTGAAGAAGGGCAACAATAAACTGGCTGTAAAAGTATTCCGTTATAGCGACGGTTCCTACCTGGAAGGCCAGGACTACTGGAAATACAGCGGCATCGAACGGAGTGTTTATCTCTACGCCCGCCCCCAGAGCCGCGTCAAGGACTTCCGGATGACAGCGGAACTGATAAACAACTACAAGGATGGAGAACTAAAACTGGACGTATTCCTCCATCGGCCTAAAGCCGGAGAAACGGTGGAAGTCAAGGTAATGGACAAGGACAAGGTTATCTATGACCGGAAAAAGTCCATAGCCTCTGCCACGGACACTTTGTTTACCCAGCAGCAAGTGTTCCCGAATGCACGAGCCTGGAATGCCGAAACACCGAACACCTACACGCTGGTAGTCAGCACCTTTGATGCACAAGGGAAACCACTGGAATCCTTTACGCACCTTTTCGGCTTCCGTACCGTGGAAATGATGAACGGCATGCAGATGATTAACGGCCAGGCTGTCCTCTTCAAGGGGGTGAACCGTCACGAGCACGACCCGCACAAGGGACGTACCATCACCGTGGGGTCCATGATACACGACATCCAGCTGATGAAGCAGTTCAACCTTAACGGTGTACGCAACTGCCACTACCCGAACAACTATGCGTGGTACGAGCTTTGCACGGAATTCGGTCTGTACATGGTGGACGAGGCAAACATCGAGAGCCATGGCATGATGTTCCACAAGGATGAGACCCTTGCCAACTACCCCGACTGGGAGGTGCCTTTCATGCAGCGGATGAGCCGTATGATTGCGCGCGACCGCAACTACTCCGCCATCGTCACCTGGTCCATGGGCAACGAGTCGGGCTACGGCAAGCACTTCGAAACGCTGTATGACTATACCAAGAAGATAGACCCCACCCGTCCCGTACAATACGAAGGGGGTGGCTACAACTCCAAGAGCGACATCTATTGCCCCATGTATGCACGCATCTGGGCCCTGCGCCGCCACATCAACCAGCGTGATGCCCGCCCCATGATTCTTTGCGAATATGCCCATGCCATGGGTAACAGCGTAGGTAACTTCCAGGACTACTGGGACTTGATTTACAAGTACGACCAGCTGCAAGGCGGTTTCATTTGGGACTGGGTGGACCAGACGTTTGCCATCAAGGACGAGAACCAGCGCGACATCTGGGCTTTTGGCGGCGACATGGGATTTGTAGGCGTCGTCAACGACTCCAACTTCTGTGCCAACGGCCTGATTGCTGCCGACCGCACCCCGCACCCGCACATCTACGAAGTGAAGAAGGTATTGCAATATATCCATTTCGAACCGCTCGCCTTCACCCCGAACAAGATAAAGGTCACCAACTGGCACGATTTCATCGGATTGGAAGGATATACCCTCCGCTGGGCAGTGGAATGCGACGGCAAGACCGTTCAGAACGGTGAGATGGATTTCCCCAAGATTGCTCCCAGAAACTCTGCCAACATAGAATTGCCACTGAAAGCGCTGCCTGCCGACGGCAAGGAGTATTTCCTCACATTACGTGCATTCACCAAGCACGAAGCGCCATTAGTACCGAAAGGACACGAGGTTGCCATCGAACAATGGGAATTGCCTTCTGCACCGTCAGCCAAAACCCTTCAGCCGGTGGAAGGAACTCTGACCGTAGACCGCAACAACGAAACACTGGCCGTGAAAGGCAACAACTTCCAGGTAGCTTTCTCTACCCGAAACGGTGAAATGACAGAGTTGAACTACAACGGCAAGAATCTGATTAAGGAGGGGCCGCAACCCAACTTCTGGCGCCCGTTGACCGATAATGATATTCCCAATGAGCACCTGATACGCTGCGGCACCTGGAGAAGCGCCGGACGCGATGCCAAACTGCAGGACATCGAAGTGGCGGAAGCCGGACAAACGGCTACTGTCACTGCGACCTACCGCATGGAAGAACAAGATGCTGATTTGCAGACTCTCTACAAAATCACTCCCGACGGCAAGGTTCAGGTAACCATGCACTTCACCCCCGGCAAGAAGCCATTGAGCGAGATGCCTCGTCTGGGCATGCGCATGATACTCCCTGCCGAATATGAAATGATGACCTGGCTGGGCCGTGGTCCGCAAGAGACGTATGCCGACCGCAAGACGGGAGCATTGATAGGCCTATACAACGCAACAGTCTGGGAACAGTTCCATCCGTATGTACGAGCCCAAGAGACGGCCAATCATTGTGACGTACGCTGGGTGGCCCTGCGCAATGCAACCGGCGAAGGCCTGCTGGTAACGGGCGAAGAACCGTTGAGCGTAAGCGCTTGGAACTTCCCGATGGAAGACATTGAATACCGTCCCTCACAGATGGAGCGCCGCCACGGTGGAAGCATCCAGAAGAAAGATATGGTATGGCTCAACATCGACCACAAGCAGATGGGCGTAGGCGGTGACAATACCTGGGGAGCACAAGTTCATCCCGAGTACACCATCACTCCGCACGAATGGAAATACAGCTTCACGCTCGCCCCTCTCGCACCGGAGGATGATGCAGCGGAACAAGCGCACAAATAACCGTTAAATACCTCATTCATATGAAATACAAATTTATACGCATACTCTGCTTCACATTGTTGGCCGCAGGCATCGCAGCCTGCACCCCCGGCATGAAAAGCACTACGGAGAAACGGTATGCCTTCGCCGACATACTGGACATCTCCTACACTCCCGACACCCTGCACCGCTGCTACGGTTGGTTCACCGACGCCGGCTCGTGGATGGGCTTCACGCTGCCCGAACGGCAACAATGGGTCAACGGCTTCTGCGGCCCCTTCAGCCTCGATATGTTCCGCCGCCAGTGGATGGCACAGTCAGCCGCCGTCGTAGGCTTTGCCAAAGATGCACAAGAGATTTTTGTTCCGGATTCCACTTGCTATTACCCCGGCGAGCTCTATATGTCGGCACATTCCACCCACGGGAGCATCACGCAACGGCTCAACTTCACAAGTGCCTCGACCGCCTTGCTGCGCATCGAAGCCGACACGGCTGAAGACCTGCTGCTCTCCGGTAGCCAATGGGGTAAAGACATCACCGTCAGCGTAGAGCAGAACTCCGTCATCGCCCGTCATCCCAGCGGCGAAACCGTGACCGTGACCTTCACCCCTAATGTAGAGCTGGCCAAGACCGACAATAACTATACAGCCCTTGTCCGCTCTCCGCGCTACCCGGTCAACATAGCTATCTCCTTCTTCACTTCCGAAAAGGAGATGACTGCCAGCCTGCAAAACCTGCCGGGCCTGCTCAATAATCCCGCCCCCGCCCTGCAAGCCAATGCCGAACGTTGGGAAAGTTACCTCACTAAGATACTGCGCAAGGACATGAAGCCCGAATATGACCGCATCGCCGTGAAAGCCGTCACCACGCTCATCTCCAATTGGCGGACACACCGCGGTGGATTGCTTCACGAGGGCATCATCCCGAGCCATGCCGTAGGCTATTTCGTCGGCTTTTGGGCATGGGATAGCTGGCGCTTCAGTGCCGGAACAGCCAAGTTCGACCCCGAACTGGCCAAGAACAACATCCGAGCCATGTTCGACTACCAGCAACCGGACGGCATGATTATCGACTGTATCTACACCGACCCCTCCGAGAACAATGCCCGTGACAGCAAGCCTCCCTTGGTATGCTGGGCTGTCGATGAAATATTTACCCATACGGGTGACACCGCCTTCGTTGCCGAGATGTATCCGCAACTGCTCTCTTATTATAAATGGTGGTACGAGAAGCGCGACCACAACCGCAACGGCATGTGCGAATACGGTGCTACCGACGGAACACTGGAAGCTGCCGCCTGGGAAAGCGGCATGGACAACGCCATCCGTTTCGACGGCGCCGTGATGCTGAAAAACGAAGGCTACGAGGATGCCTGGAGTATGGATCAGGAGAGTGTGGACTTAAACGCTTATCTGGCACTGGAATGCAAACTGCTGAAGAAATTCTCCAGCCTGCTGAAGGCACCTTTCGACGCACCGGACTACAGTAGCCAGGTAGCCGACTATTTCTTTGACAAGAACATCAACTTCTTCTGCGACCGCCGCCTGAAGGACGGTTCATTCATCGAAGAGCCGGGCTGCGAAGCCTACACTCCGTTGTGGACCCGGATTGCCACACAAGCGCAAGTGGACAGCATGCTGCCCATGCTTCAAGATACGGCAAAGTTCTCCACGTATATCCCCTTCCCGACCATTGCCGCCAACAATCCCAAATACAATCCGCGCGGCTACTGGCGTGGCCCCATCTGGCTGGACCAAACCTACTTTGCCATCCGCGGACTGCGCAACTACGGCTACAACCAGCTGGCAGATGAATATACGCTGCAAGTCTTCGACCGCCTGAGCGGGCTGAAAGAGGGTGCTCCCATCCATGAGAACTACGGAACCCATACCGGCGAACGCCTGAAAGCTCCCCACTTCAGCTGGAGCTCCTCGCATCTGTTGATGATGTACGACGATTACGGTAAGTAAACCGGGATTCCATATATGTCATAACTCACCACAGATTACACAGATTCACGCAGATTTTTTTAGTTTATTGATATCTGACATATTTATCTGTGTGAATCTGTGTAATCTGTGGTGAGTTATGACACTTTCATGAAGAACAAAAGCGATATGATTATTATCGGTAAACCTGCACCGGAAGCTCTCCACGCAAAGCTCCCAGCGCATTCATTACCAATGCTTCCAATTCGTCTTCTCCGGGATAGACGTGGACGGGAGCAAGGAAAGACACGCGCTCCTGCAACCGCGAAGTGATGTACTCGGAATGTGCCATACCTCCCGTAAGCAGAATGGCGTCCACCTTGCCATAAGCACAACAGCAGCACCGCCTATCTCCTTGGCAATGCGGTAAATCATGGCATCAAGCACCAAAGCGGCATGGGTGTCTCCCTCAGCGATGCGCCTCTCTATGGCGGGAATGTCGGTAGTACCCAAATGGGCGGCAAGTCCCGCCTTGCCGGAAATACGTTTCTTCAGTTCTTCGGTAGTGTAACGCCCCGAGTGACAAAGGTCTATCAGTTGCCCGGCGGGCAGGGTACCTGCACGTTCGGGCGAAAAAGGACCGAAACCGTCGAGGGCATTAGGCACGTCCACCGCACGGCCGTGGCGGTGGACTCCTACGGAAACGCCTCCACCCAAGTGACAGACAATCAGATTGAGGTCTTCGTAATGCACGGGAGCTTCGGGCTGCAGGGCACTACGCTCGGCAGCATAGCGCCGGGCGATGGCTCGCTGGTTCAAGGCGTGCCAGATGGTGATGCTGGGCATCAGAGGCGAACCGGTGATGCGTGCCACATCGTCCAGCTCGTCCACCACGCCGGGATCGGCTATGAAAGAGGGGCAGCCGGGCAGCATGGCGGCAAGTTCGTGGGCTATCAGACAACCTAAGTTGCAGGCGTGGGTACGCATGGCGTGGAGCATATCGTCCAACATGGCATCGTTCACGGCATACACACCGCCAGGAATGGGTTTCAACAATCCCCCACGGCCGACGATGGCATCGAACTTAAAGGGAATGTCATTGGCCTCCAGCGCTTCCAGCACCAAGTGCTTGCGGAATTCGAACTGGTCGATGATGCGGGGAAATTGGGAAAGCTCCTCCACCGAATGCCGGATGTTGAGTACCAGACGGGGAGTTTCATCCTCATAGACAGCAATTTTTGTCGAGGTGGAACCGGGATTTACTGCCAGTATTTTCATTGATTACGATTTACAAATTACGAACTACAAATTACTAATTACAATCAAGGCTCTTTCACCCCGCTGGTCAGGCAAGCCATGGCAATGCTGTAATATTTGGACAAACCGGAATCGCTACGCGACGGTAATACCACCGGACATGAGGGTCCTTGCAGCAACCCGGCCATATCGGCATGAGAAAACAGAGATACAGCCTTATAAAAAGCATTGCCCGATTCGATGTTTGGGAATATCAACACATCCGCCTCCCCGTCAATCGGTGATACAATGCCTTTGATGTTACCGCTCGTCTTCTCACAAGAGGTCTTCACATCCAGCGGGCCGTCGATGATGACATTGCCGAACTCTCCGGCTTCCGCCAGTTCCACAATATTCACATAGTCCAATGAATGGGGGAATTTGGCGCTTACCTTCTCCGTGCAATGAATCAGCGCGATACGTGGCTGCTCTATCCCGAAATGGCGGCAAGTATGGATGGCATACCAAATCATTTCAATGCGCTGTTGCAGCGTCGGGCGGGGAATGACCGCAGCATCGGAGAAAAAGAGCAGTTTATCGTAAGTAGGTATCTGCATCACGGCCAGATGGGTCAGAATCTTTCCTTTAGGCAACAAACCATGTTCCTTGTCCAGAATGGCACGTAGCAAATTGTCGGTATTGATGATGCCTTTCATCAGGATGTCCGCTCCACCCTCGCGTACGATACGCACCGCCTCACGTGCAGCCTCATCGGAATCTTCTATATGCAAGGTACTGACATATTGAGGATATTTCTTCAAGGTGGGATATTTTTCCAATATGGCAGAATCGCCAATCATCAGAAATTCCGCAATCCCTTCCTCCAAGGCACGGGATATGGCATATTCTGTATTAGGGTCATTGGCACAAACTACCGCAATACGTTTCCTCTTATTCAAGGTTTTCAGGTGGGCTGTTAACTGGGCAAAGTTCCGTATCGGTTCCATAACGTTAGATTTTTAGCAAATATCTAAAAAAATGTCGAGAAATACAGCATTTGCCCCGTTGAAATTTTATATGTTTAATATCATTTTGATATGTTCACCACAGATTACACAGATTGACACGGATTTGAACAGAATTTGAATTACTCTGTTGATTATATATCATATATAACCTCCCTCTCTTCTGTTAAAAATCCGTGTTAATCTGTGATATCTGTGGTGAATTGTGTACTTTTGCCCAAAATAGATTGATAATATAATATGGGTAGTCTTATTTTCCCTCCGTATCTGCAGGAAGGTGATCGTGTCATTGTTCTCTCCCCTTCCAGCAAGATTGACAAATCTTTCCTGAAAGGCGCCTACAAACGTTTGAAGTCCTGGGGGCTGGAAGTCGTATTCGCAAAGCACGCGGGGAGTTCCAACGGAACGTATGCAGGAAATATCCGGCAACGCCTCGAGGACCTGCAGGAAGCCATGGACGATGAAGAAGCCAAAGTCATATTCTGTAGTCGGGGCGGTTACGGAGCCGCGCATCTGATAGGCAAACTGGATTTTACCAAGTTCAGGCAGCATCCCAAATGGCTCATCGGATTCAGTGACATCACCGCCCTCCATAATCTGTTCCAGCAGAATGGCTTCGCGTCGTTGCACGCCCCCATGGCGCGCCATCTCACAGTAGAACCGGAAGACGACTTCTGCACACAAGCACTGAAGGATATACTATTCGGGCAGGCATTGGGAGGAACCGAAGCATTCAGTTATGTCTGCCCGGGGCACAAACTAAATCATAAGGGAGAGGGAAAAGGCGTGTTGCGCGGCGGCAATTTGTCTGTGTTCTACGGGCTGCGTGGTACTCCTTACGATATTCCCGCCGAAGGCACCATCCTCTTCATCGAAGATGTGGGAGAACGCCCGCATGCGGTGGAACGCATGATGTACAATCTCAAACTGGGCGGTGTCCTCGACAAGCTTTCCGGCCTCATCATCGGACAATTCACCGAATACGAGGAGAACAAGTCCCTGGGAAAAGACCTATATGGCGCATTGGCCGATTTGGTGAAGGAATACGATTACCCGATATGTTTCGATTTTCCCGTCGGACATGTCAGCATGAATGTACCGCTGATAAACGGCGCTGCGGTAACACTGAAAGTTGGAAAGAAAGAAGTGAAACTAAGTTTTAATACAGAAAGAGAATGAAACGGAATTATACATTCATCCCGTTGCTGCTGTTGCTGATTGTAGCGATAGTGGCATGCAGCAACAACAGCAGCAAGTCTGCAGCCGATAATGACAGTGAGGGCGATGCGACCAAAGCGACTATCCAAGTGCCTCAGTTCAGTGCAGACAGTGCATATCAATACATACAGACCCAAGCGGATTTTGGTCCGCGCGTGCCCAACACCGCCGCCCACAAAGCCTGCGGAGAATTCCTTGCCAAGAAGCTGGAAGAATTCGGCGCCAAAGTATACAACCAGCATGCCGACCTGGTGGCTTACGACAACACCATCCTGAAAGCGCGCAATGTTATCGGCGCCTATAATCCGGAAAGCAAAAGGCGTGTACTGCTCTGTGCCCATTGGGACAGCCGTCCTTATGCCGACCAGGATGCCGACAAGACGAAGCATCACAGCCCCATCCTGGGTGTGAACGATGGAGCCAGCGGTGTGGGCGTATTGCTCGAAGTGGCCCGCCAACTACAGCAGCAGGCTCCAGCCATAGGCATCGACATCATCTTCTTTGACGCCGAAGATTATGGCATCCCCTACTTCTATCAAGGTGCATACAAGAACGACACTTGGTGCCTGGGCTCACAATATTGGGGACGAGTACCCCATGTAGACGGTTATAATGCCCGCTACGGCATCCTGCTCGACATGGTGGGCGGAAAGAACGCCACCTTCTACAAGGAACAGTTCTCTCAAAGAACCGCCGGTAAGTACGTGAACAAGATATGGAACACAGCCCACCGCCTGGGCTTCGGTAACTTCTTCCCCAAAGAAAAAGGCACCGAAGTGACAGACGACCATATGTATGTATACAACCTGCGGCAGATTCCCTGCGTAGACATCATCAACTATGACCCGAACTGCGACACCGGCTTCGGTGACTTCTGGCACACGATAGACGACACCATGGACATCATCGACAAGGGCACTCTCAACGCAGTGGGACAGACCTTGCTCGAAGTCATCTACAATGAGAAATAGACCATCAAATAGTAAATCGTAAATAGTAAAATAGTAAATCCCATGATAAGTATCAACGAAGTACAAGATGAAGTAATTGCCGAATTCAATGATTTCGACGATTGGATGGACCGGTACCAACTTCTTATTGATTTAGGAAACGAGCAGGAACCGCTCGACGAAAAATACAAGACGGAACAAAACCTGATTGAAGGTTGCCAGAGCCGCGTATGGCTGCAGGCAGACGAAGTGGACGGAAAAATTATTTTCCAGGCCGAAAGCGACGCACTGATTGTGAAAGGAATCATTTCACTGCTTATCAAAGTACTCTCCGGGCACACACCGGATGAGATACTGAATGCCGACCTCTATTTCATTGATAAAATAGGACTGAAGGAACACTTGTCGCCCACCCGTAGCAACGGACTGCTGTCTATGGTAAAGCAGATGCGAATGTATGCGCTGGCCTTCAAAGCGAAAGGCATCTAAAGGTTACGACCGACAATATATAAACTAATAATCAGCAGATTATATTTACCGGATGTTTACCCTATAATGTAAAAGCCGTTACTCCAGAATGTAACGGCTTTTACATTATGAAGTAACGACGTTTACCATAGTATGTAAAGGCGTTTACCGTAGTATGTAAAGGTGTTTACTGTAGTACGTAAACGGAGTTTCTTAAGGCGGTAAGCATTTCAACCTCTACTTGCGCCTTCTTCTCCCTATTTATCCCTCCTTAAACTCCAGTATATCCCCCGGCTGGCAATCAAGTTCCTTACAGATTGCTTCCAGTGTAGAGAAACGGATGGCCTTAGCCTTTCCGGTTTTGAGAATAGAGAGATTGGCAGGCGTAATATCAATCTTCTCCGCCAGTTCGCCCAAAGATATCTTTCTTCGGGCCATCATTATGTCAAGGTTTACTATAATCATATAATTGTGTTCTATTTATCAATTATTCTTTTCCCACTCACACCTAAATAGTTAAGTCCTGTTCTTCCTTTATCTTCACCCCGGCGGCAAATATCTCGGTGAAAAGAATTATAATAACCAGGGATGTGAAATCCGTATCATGCGATGCAACCACTTCATAGCCCAGCAGAGCCACTTGCTTCACTGCTTCAAGATGATTCAGCCAATCGTGCAAAGTCATCAAGCCGTACAATGCAGCAAACGAATAAGTAAAGAAACGCAACCGGGCTACATTATCCGAAGTAAACACTTCCCGCTTTGAGATGGATACCAGCAAACGTATCAGGCAATAGATTCCTACAAAGAAAGGAATGATGGCAAACATGGCAAAGAAGTTCACTATGGAACTCCAGACAGTGGGGACAATCACAGTGCCTATTCTCTTTACCTGATAAGGTACTGACTTATCGGCAAAACGATTCGTCAAGGAATCGACTGCTGTCGTTTCCAAAGGTCTTACATCCACATATACCTTATCAAATAAACCGGAATACTCCGGCTGTGGAGTTCCCGAATGCACATTTACACTATTGTAACCCTCAAGAAAACTATTCTTCATATCCACCCAGCCCGCTATCATCGCATAGGTAAACTCTGCAACAATGACCAATATAGCCAGGATACCCAATATACTTATCTTTTTCATAATCCTCCCCCCACATTAAACCGTTAAATCCTGCTCTTCCTTTATCTTCACGCCGATGGCAAATATCTCGGTGAACAATGCCAACAGCATATAATTGAACCAAGCATACTTGAAAGAATAAGGCAACACCTCGTATCCCTCCAGCCGCACTTGAGAAGCCAAGTCATGATAGATGCCCCATTGCTGCAACTCGAATAAAAGACTCACCGAAATCAGCGCATAGACAAAGATGCGCATCCGACGCACATTCTTGCGCACAAACACCTCGCCTTTCGTGGCAGTAAGCACCAGCCGCGCCACACTATAGAACCCGTAAAGCGCAAACAGTCCCGCAGGAAACAGCAAGAACGATACCCACCGCCACTTCGTACTACGGAAACCTTGCACCGATACCTCACTTGTATTGCAATACATGGGCGTATCCTGTGCCGCACTAATCAAAGTATCGGCAGGCAGCGTATCATCTGCCCGCACCAAAAGTGACACGGAGGGTAAGGCATGAAAATCCTTCTGGTCGCCCGCCTCATTCCAGCCGTCCATAAATCCACTAAACATATCCGTTACAACACTACCAATAAACACTACCAAAGCCAGGAAGGCACATACTCTGATTTTATTCATATCTCTGTCCGTTCTTCTTATTATTAAATCGTCAAATCCTGCTCTTCCTTCATTTTCAATCCAATGGCAAACACTTCACCTACAATCAGCGAACAAAGCCCAAGTACCAGCGTGGTAGTGCTCACCAATTCTGAGAGGCTCAGCTCGTAACCATGCAGCGAGAATACGGTATCGATACCTATAAAATCAAGATATGATGACGCAAAGGTACAGCAGAAGCTGACAACCAGTGCCATTCCCAATCGACGCAGCCGACGTACATTCCGCCAGTTGAAGATGTCGGACTTGTTGATAGAGATTATCAAGCGGATAAACAATACTACCGCCCAAAGGGAAAAGCCCAAATGCAGATATATCAGCAAATACTTTGCCACCACTTTCCCGACAGAATCATGAGAATCTACGCTGACCATCAACGAAGAGTAGGCTGCAGGCACATAACTCCTGCTTTTCTCATTGTAGACGGAATCCCTGAAGAAATCAAACGACTCCATGGAAGAAGGTATCAGGTTGACAACCTTCAGGTTCATCAGTTCCTTGTAGGCAGCAATGTCACTCCCTTTCTTTCCCAGCTCCAGTCCGGTCTGCGCCCCCATCTTGGCTCCCAGAAAGATATAGTACCCCTGCTCCAATACCGAGTAACTCAGTACAAGCATTACCACCAGGCAGAGAATGTTCAATCTTCTTTTCATAATTCAGTTGTTGTTGTATTAGTATCAGATATATTATATTTATTCAGTTGTTTCAAGGAGAGTAGAAGCAACAATATGAAAACCACTGCCCAAACCAGTACATACGGGTTACTCAGCAGATGTGTCACATCCTCCATTTCAGGATGTTTCAGGCTCAGATAGACAGACAAGCCGTTATTCATGATATGTATCAGAATACATGCCATAAGACTCCGTGTCTTATAATAAAGCCAGGCAAGCAAGAAACCGATGAGGCAAGCACCTATTATCTGAACCGGATTCAGATGAAAGATACCAAATATCAACCCGGAAAACAAGATAGCCTTTGCCGGGCTATATCTGCGAAGCAGCTCCTTGGTAATGGCACCACGGAAAAGCAGTTCTTCCAGTACGGGTCCCAAAACAGAAATACAGAGAATACCCAGCCAACCGGATTGCAGTATATCAAATGTCTGGTCCAACAAATTGGGCAAAAAAGTAAGTTCGGACATCAGAAGACCTATTATACATATGGAAGTCATTCCGGCAAGCAGGCTCCATGCCAGATAAGGGACTGACACCGGAGAATACAGATGCTTGTCTCCCGTCAGGTAGTTCTTGCGCCACAAGTACAGTCCCATGAAAACAAAGCCCAGCAGCATGGTAGGCGCCACAGCAATCTGACCAGCCTTGTCCATGTCGAAAGTTCCATAAGCGAAATACGTATACAGCAGACAGAAAGGTCCTGCAAACAGTGCTCCTACAATCTGCATCAAAAAGTAAATCAATACTAGTTTTATTGCCGTTTTCATTGTTCTATTCGTCTAAAAGTTCGCAAAGATACACATTTTCTCTGTCAATCCGTCAAGCTGTGGCAACAAGTCCCATCAGCAGCACCATCACTGTAGAAAGTGACAATACCAATAGTGTAATACTCATAAATGCTCTTCTCATAACCTAAGCCCCTCCCTCATTTCTATATTTGTTCTTCATTTATTTCACTGCCAGGAGCAATACGTCTTCCTCTGCAGTGGCATGTTCCACCAACAGATTCCAGTCGTTGTCCTTCTTACTCCATTTGTAACTCAAGTAGTTGATGTCATCTCCCGCCTGCAGATAAACAGCTTTTTCCTTCACATCGGAGTAGGCATTCGTCTTGTTGTCCCACAAGGCATATTCCACATCCGTACCGGCTTCCGTATAATTGTAGTTCAAGCAATAGAAGCGTTCAAACGCCTGCTCAATCTCGTTCCATCTCAACGCCTCCTTCTGTATCGTACGCCCTTGGGCATCATAGATGAAATTGTATTTCAAATGGTTCTGCAGAAACTTACCGTTCTCTACTTTATATACAATCTGGGACTCCACCTGATTTCCGTTCATCACTTCATTATAGGCAAAGTTTTCCTGGATATTACCACCAAAAGCATTTATCACTACTGTCACTACAAAGATTGTTGTCATTACTAAAGTTTTCATACCGTTATTGTTTTATTAGTTCTTTATTTTGTTTTTCGATAATCATTTATCGTTTTTCGATATGCAAATAAAAGACCTTTTTTTGGTATGACAAAGAAAAACAGAAAATATTTATCGAAAAACAATAAAAAAAACGCGTTTTACGATAAATATACAGAAAACAAACACTTCAAACGGGAAAATACATAGAACCGCAAGGAGATAAATGGCCTTATCGCCTTATGTTTATAAAGAAAGAATGGATTTAATCTCCACCTCGTCACGGTGAAGCTGGGCAATAAGTTCTTCTATACTGCCGAATTTCAGTTCAGGACGGGTGCGGCGCACAAAGGAAAGACGCATCGGCTGCTGATAAATGTCAGCATCAAACCGGAATATATGGACCTCAATACTGCGATCGGGGCCGTTCTCCAACGTAGGTCGGTAGCCAATGCTTAGCATACCGCCGTACTCCTTGCCTTCAACACAGACACGGACGGCATACACACCATCGCAGGGAATCAGCTTGTCAGAATCGGAAACACGGAGATTAGCCGTAGGAAAACCTATCTTACGCCCCACTTGATAGCCGCCGACAACCGTACCGTCCAAAAAGAAATCATATCCCAGATACTCGGCAGCTTCCGAAACGTTTCCCTCCTGCAACAGACCGCGGATAGCCGAGGAGCTGACAGTAACCTCCGTTACCGATGCTTCCTTACTATAAGCATACGCGCGCGCAAGAAGCACCTCCATACCCAATTCGCGACCATAGTGCACATAGTCCTCAAAACCCTCGCTGCGGTTATGCCCGAAACGATGGTCGTACCCCACTACCAAAGCTTGTATCTGATAGCGTTCCTTCAGTATGGACATGAATTCCCGTGCCGAAAGCCGGGCTATTTCAGGAGTAAAATCAAGCATCATGCAATAATCCACCCCAGTCTTGGCAAGCAGGGAAACTTTCTCATCACAAGTGGTCAATAACTTCGGATGATAATCGGCCTGCATCACTTTACGCGGATGTACCGGAAAAGTCACGACCGACGAAGCAAGCCCACGCTCGGCAGCTACCGCACACACTTGCTCTATCAGGTAGCGGTGTCCCCGATGTACTCCGTCAAAGAAACCGATAGTGGCTACACTTGGACGGGAACCAATGTCCGATGTTTCACAAAACAACTGCATGTCTCCAATCCTCGTGGGCCTTTGGCGTATAGGTAGAAATACCCAACACCTCCGCTGTCCGGCAATTGGCCTCAGAATCGTCAATGAAAAGAGTCTCGTTGGGAAGAATACCGGTCTCATCCAGTACTTTCTGAAATATATCGGCATCCGGTTTTGCCATCTTCATCTCATAAGAGAGATAGATATGCTCAAAAAAAGTCCTCCGCACGGAAAGCCTTGTAGCGAAACGCGTGCAGACACGACCATTGCCAATGGATTTCATTGGTGTTGCTCAGCAGATAGACCACATATTTTTTGCGCAGTTCCAACAGTAAATCCAATTTAAAAGTAGGAATACTCACTAGGAAACTGTTCCAGGCGTCATCTATCTGGGCATCAGTCACCGGTTTCCCTATCTTTCCACGAATCACTTCCCGGAACTCCGCACTGGTAATCAACCCTTTTTCATATTTCTGGAAGAAATCCTGCTGGTGATAGAGGTCCAACATGACTTCCACGTCCGGCAATCCCAGCTTTCTGAAATTCTCTAAACAGCGCTGGCGGTCCAAATCAATCAGAACTCCGCCAAAATCAATAATAAGGTTCTTGATTCCTCTTCTTTTCATCACTATTTCTGTGTTAAACGTCGGATAAGGCGAACCAGTTCACCTATCCACAAAACAAACGAGGTAGAAACGACAATCGTCATCCAAGTCATAAAATCGAGCGGCACTGTGCGGAATACAGCTCCACCAAACTGTACAATCAGTATCTGTCCGCCCAAAATGGCAAGTATAATCAGCTCCATGCCATAAGATTTGGAAATGCCCTTGAACGCCGAGTCCGAAGTGCCGAACACACGTGCATTGAACAAGTTCCAGAACTGAAGCATAACAAAGAACGTGAAGAACACAGTCAACCGATAGGTAGTCATCCCCCCCTCTTCACTGTTAAACCAGAAGAGCATTCCCATAAGTAACACCAGGAAGGCAGACCCCATTCCCAGAATGTAATACCTCATGGACTTGGTTATAATGAAATCCGTACTCTTACGCGGTTTTTCCTTCATCACGCTCTCACTGGGTGGAATGGACGCCAGGGCCAGGGCCGCAAACGTATCCATAATCAGGTTCACCCACAACATCTGCGTGACGGTCAAAGGAAGCGTCGTACCCACCAGTGAACCCAGGAGAACGATAAACAAAGCCACAAAATTGATAGTCAGTTGAAAAACAATGAAACGCTGTATATTCTTATATAGAGAACGTCCCCACATCACGGCCGTACCTATACTGTTGAAGGAGTCATCCAGCAACGTGATGTCGCTGGCCTCCTTGGCAACGGAAGTCCCGGTACCCATCGAAAGTCCCACTTGCGCATGGTTCAACGCAGGAGCATCATTCGTGCCGTCACCCGTCACAGCCACTACCGCACCTTTCTGCTGCAACAGTTGCACCAGACGCTGTTTGTCTGTGGGGCGTGCACGCGACATTATCTTCAAGTCCATCACACGGTCCAATGCCTCCTCATCCGTCAATTCGGCAAATGCAGCTCCCGTAATGCGGTTCTTTTCCGTATCCTCCGGTTTCCACAGACCAATCTGACGTGCTATCTCGGTAGCTGTACCCGGTGTATCTCCCGTCACAATCTTCACTCCGATACCTGCCGACTGGCATTTGGCAACGGCCGCAGGCACATCCGGACGGATAGGATCACTGATGGCAACCACACCGAGGAACGACAAGTCATTTTCAGCAACCAATGACACACAATCAGACGCTTCCGCATCATCCACAATCTTGAATGCAAAGCCAAGTGTACGCATAGCCATATTCTGGTAGTTGAGCAACTGAGCCTCCACTGTAGAACGGTATTCCACCGCATCCACACGCTTGCCGTCCAACATGACATCCTTGCATTTACCCAAAACAATCTCGGGAGCTCCCTTCACATACAGCACCTTCTTCCCAATCAGGGGGGATTGCACCAGGGTAGCCATGAATTTCCTTTCCGTAGAGAAAGTCAGCTGGTCGATAACCGTAGCTTTCTCACGCAGCGCCAGATAGTCGCATCCTTGGCTGTTCAGCCAAAGCAGCAGTGCCACCTCCGTGGGGTTACCCACCCCTTTCGGCTTCTCGCCAGTCACCTCTTCTTCCAGGAAAGCAGTGGAGTTAGCACTGATACCTTCCATTACCAGCTTGCTGAGGTCATCATTCCCCAGCTGCCCGTTATTCTTCAAACCATAGAAATTGGGTTCATGCACCTGCATCAGATTTTGGGTCAATGTACCGGTCTTGTCGGTACAAATCACTGTAATGGCTCCCATCGTCTCGCATGCATGCATCTTGCGCACCAGGTTGTTGGTGGAGAGCATGCGGCGCATATTCAACGCCAGACTGAGTGTCACGCTCATCGGCAAGCCTTCGGGCACAGCCACCACAATCAGGGTAACCGCCATCATAAAGTATTGCAAAGTAGCCTGCAAGGCCGGCAGCCAATCACGGAAGGTATGAAATGAAGAAAAGTCATAAACCAGTACCACATCCTTTACAAAGAAAATGAGAAAAGCCAGACCCGCTACGGAAAAGCCAATCTTTCCAATCAGATTGGCCAATTTGGTCAACTGAATATTCAGCGGAGTAGGTTCCGTATTCTGTTCGGTACTTTGACGTGCCACTTTACCGATTTCCGTAGCATCGCCCACAGCCTCCACACGCATGGTGCCATGTCCGTCCACCACCGTTGTACCGCGCAAAATGCGGTTGGAAGCATACGTAGCCTCTTCGTCAAAGTCAGCTTCTACGGTAGTTTTCGTCACTACCGGCTCACCGGTCAGATTCGATTCGTTCACTTGCAGGGAAATGGCTTCCAGCAATTCACCGTCCGCCGGAACCTCTTCACCGGTTTCCAGCACCACTATATCACCCACCACTACATCTTTACGGGGAATCTCCTGCACATGTCCGTTACGAATTACTTTCACCAAAGTTTCTTCGTTCACTGCATTCAGCAGGTCAAACTTCTTTCCGGCATCATACTCAAAGAAGAAACCGATACCGGTAGCCAGCAGAATGGCTACTATAATGCCGATAGTCTCGGCATATTCATTCTCTACAATGGAAATAATCAAAGAAAACAGAGCGGCAACCAGCAATACCCTTACTACGGGGTCCTCAAACTTCTCCAGATACAATTTCCATAAGGAAGGCCGTTTAGGAGGCGTCAATAAATTTACTCCATGTTCGTCGCGGCTCTTCCGCACTTGTTCGTCGGTCAGTCCGACATGATAATAATCATCCTTTATTGCAGTCATGCAAGTCTTTAGGTTTAATTTTGGAACGCAAAAATACAATAATAATCCGGGAAAACAATACCTATATAATGATTAGTGATTAATTGACTGTCATTGATTCTCTTTTTCCCTCACCAGTTTCGGTCTGGTTGCAGGCTCCCACGGCAATGTGAACCAGAAAGTCGAACCTGCCCCTTCTTCCGATTCCACGCCTATTTCGCCCCCCAATTTGCGGACAATGGTCTGGCAAATGGAGAGTCCCAGTCCGGTACCGTTCTTTTCCTGCTTCAGCTTGACGAAACGTTCAAAAACATGTGGCAACTTTTCCTGGGGAATACCGGTTCCCGTGTCTTTTACGTAGAAATAGAGACCTTCCTCATAGGGTCTGAATCCGAGGGTAATACTGCCTTCCTGGGTGAACTTCAGGGCATTCGTCATAAAATTGGATACCACTTGTGCAAGCCGGTTTCTGTCTGTATGCATGGTATATTCCTTCTCAGAAGCTTCCCGGACAATCTGCACTCCACTACCCAACTCGGCCACCCGCATACGGAACTGTTGTTCCAAATCGAACATCATCTGGTTGATGTCTACATCCGAGAACACAAATTCCAATGTTCCGGCTTCTATCTTCGAGAGGTCCAGAATATCAGCAATCAGCTGTTGCAGCATTTCATTGTTACTTTGCACAATTTCCAGGAACTGTGTCTTCTCCTCGTCTGTCGATGCAGAGGCCAGCAATTCCGAGAATCCGACAATTGCGTTCAGCGGGGTACGGATTTCATGGCTCATATTCGCCAGGAACACCGATTTGGAGCGGTCGGCATTCTCTGCCTTCTCACGTGCCAGTTTCAATTCAGCTTCCACTTGTTTCAGTCGGGTAATGTCATGCACGGTAATCACCATGCAGTCGCGGTCCTCAATCTCCATATACTCGCCGGAAACATAAGCATTGCATTCCGTAGTTCTGCCTTCGCTATCCCTAAGATTCAGAATAGCTGCCAAATCCGTGAAGTTCTTCTGCACCACAAAGGCATTCTCTATGGCATTCCGCACGGGGCAGTGCTCACACAAATCGTGAGTGCCGCAACCTCCTGCTGCCGACAAGGCATTGTTACAGCGCAGAATATCTCCTACCCGTCCGGTTTCGGCAGGCTTTACAGCTCCGGTAATATCGTAGTAATTGGTGTAGAATACAGTGAAGTCGCGGTTTATCAGCAGTACATAGGCGTGCAGATTCCGCATAATCGCCCTGAACAGCTTGTCGGTCATTTTCATAAAATGTTGTTTTAATAGAGAACAAAAATAAACTATTTTTGTTCAACAATAGAACAAAAAGGGCTTTTAAACGTTATTATAAGAGAATAAACCTAAAAAAAGAAATTTATGGAAAAGTACATTTGCACTGTATGCGATTATGTCTATGACCCTGAATTGGGCGACCCTGAAAATGGAATAGAACCGGGAACCTCTTTCGAAGACCTTCCCGAAGATTGGGTTTGCCCTTTGTGTGGAGTAGGCAAAGAAGAATTTGAGAAAGCGTCCTAAGACGCTTTCTTTTCTTTTATATCGCTGCTGGCTTCCACTACATTCACCACATAGTCGCCCAGCTTTTCACATTCCGCAATGATGTCCATATAGTAAACACCCATCTGGTAATCATATTCCTTGTTGTTCACATCCAAGATATTCTGGTTCTTCAGCTGATTGCGGTAATTATTGATTTCGTTCTCCAAATTAAAGGACTTATTCACATCCGCGCCTGCATGCTCCGGATGTTCCACCACGACAATCATCTGCTCCAAGGCATCATCCGTCAGCTTCATCATGAAATGGATATGCTCGTACTGCTTCTCGGTGAAATCCTGATTGGTCTGGCGCTTGCGGTTGATGGTACGTGCCAGGTTATAGCAGCTGTCGCCGATGCTCTCTATCTCCGTCACTTCACGCAGCATGGCACGTATTTGCAACTTACTTTCCGAACTCAGGCGCCCTTCGGACACTTGATTCAGATAATTGGCAATCTCCAACTCCATGCTGTCACTGATATTCTCGTACTTCTCCACACGGCTGAACACTTTGTTGAAATCATCATCCTTCTCCGTATGCAGCAAGTCCTGCACCATTCCGAACATACGGCGGGTACGTTCGGCAAAAAGATGTATTTCCTTGCTTGCCTGCAAGATGGACAGCTCTGCCGTAGAAAGCATACCGCCCGAGATAAAACGCAAGCGATATTCCTCGTCCTGCTCCTTCATTGGAATAATGGCACAGACCGTACGTTCGATAAACTTCACGAACCATATCAATATCAGCACGTTGCAGATATTGAAGCAAGTATGGAATGCCGAAAGCTTGAAGGATACGGCCACAGCCGGATCTTTAGTACCCATCACGTTCTCTACGAACCATGACACAGCCTCGGTAAAGGGGGTGAAAAGACACAACACCCATATCACACCAAACACATTGAATACCAAATGAGCCAAAGCAGCCCTCCTCGCCTGCGTATTACCGGTCAGCGCCGCAAGGTTTGCCGTGATGGTTGTACCGATATTCTCTCCCAAAACCAGTGCTGCCCCCAATTCGAAACTAATCCAGCCGTTGGCGCACATAATAAGCGTAATGGCCATAGTTGCCGCAGATGCCTGCACAATCATGGTCAACACCGTACCGATACCCACAAAAAGAAGTATGGAGATAAAGCCCATGTCGGTATAGTCCTGCACAAATGACAGCATATCAGGATTTTGGCTCAAGTCAGGAGCATTGTTTTTCAAATAGGAAAGCCCCATGAACAAGAATGAGAAACCGAAAATAAATTCACCGACAGACTTGCGGTTACTTTTTTGAGAGAAGAGGAGAGGAATGCCGAAAGCAAGAAGAGGAAGAGCAAAGGCGGCAATGTCCACCTTGAAACCTAAAGCTGAAATAATCCATGCCGTAACAGTCGTACCGATATTAGCACCCATTATGACACCTATGGACTGTGAAAGCGTTAACAACCCCGCATTGACAAAACTTACAACCATCACCGTGGTTGCAGAGGAAGATTGTACAAGTGCTGTAATCAGCACGCCCGTCAACACACCGGTCACTCTGTTGGTTGTCATTGCGGTCAATATTTTCCGCAGTCTGTCACCGGCAAATTTTTGAAGCCCCTCACTCATAATCTTCATTCCGTAAAGAAACAGTGCCAATGAGCCGAGTAGCTTTAAAAAATCATAAAAAGAATATTCCATCTTTAATTATTTAAGGTGTTTCATTCCTTCACGTGTTATAATGTCCTATATTTAACGTGTCAACCCACTAAAAACGAGACATCATGAAACACATGTTACAAATTTGTTGCAAAAATAATAATATTTCTAAAGAATTCCCTATAGGGAGCTCACTTTTGGATATTTATTACGGTTTTAATCTAAATTTCCCCTATCAGGTAGTCAGTGCAAAAGTCAACAACCGTTCCGAAGGACTGAATTTCCGTGTATACAACAATAAGGATGTAGAGTTTCTCGACATACGTGACTCCTCAGGCATGCGCACTTATGTCCGTTCCCTCTGCTTCATTCTTTACAAAGCTGTCAGCGAGCTGTTTCCGGAAGGAAAACTGTTCGTAGAGCATCCGGTATCCAAAGGTTACTTCTGCAACCTGCGCATCGGCCGCCCCATAGAGCTGGAAGATGTGGCAGCCATCAAGAAGCGGATGCAGGAAATCATTGCCGAGAACATCCCCTACCACCGTGTAGAATGCCACACCACCGAGGCTGTACGCATCTTCAACGAACGGGGCATGAACGACAAAGTGAAGCTGCTGGAAACTTCCGGCTCGCTATATACCTATTACTACACACTGGGCGACACCGTAGACTACTACTACGGCAACCTGTTGCCCAGTACCGGATACATCTGGCTGTTCGATATCGTGAAGTATTACGACGGCCTGCTGCTACGCATCCCCAACCGGGCAAACCCCGATGTCCTGGAAGAAGTGGTGAAACAAGAGAAAATGCTCGACGTATTCAAGGAACACCTGCGCTGGAACTACATTATGGGACTGGGCAACGTAGGCGACTTCAACATGGCTTGCGAGGAAGGCCATGCCACCGACCTCATCAACGTGGCCGAAGCCCTGCAGGAAAAAAAGATAGCCCAGATTGCCGATGACATCTACCACCGCGGCGAAAACGGAAACCGGGTGAAGCTCGTGCTCATCTCCGGCCCCTCGTCTTCCGGAAAAACCACTTTCAGCAAACGCCTCAGCGTGCAGCTGATGACCAACGGCCTGCGTCCTTACCCCATCTCGCTGGACAACTACTTCGTAGACCGTGAAGACACCCCGCGCGATGAGAACGGCAATTACGATTACGAATCGCTCTATGCCCTCGACCTTGAGCTCTTCAACACCCAATTACAAGCATTGCTCCGGGGCGAAGAAGTGGAGCTGCCCCGCTTCAACTTCAACCTCGGGAAGAAAGAGTACAAGGGAGACAAGCTGCGCATCGACGAGCATACCATCCTTATCCTGGAAGGAATCCATGCCCTGAACCCTGAACTGACACCACAGATTCCCGCCGCCAGCAAATACAAGATTTATGTATCCGCCCTGACCACCATCTCGCTGGACGACCACAACTGGATTCCCACCACGGACAACCGCCTGCTGCGCCGCATCATCCGCGACTTCAACTACCGCGGCTACTCGGCACAAGAGACCATTTCACGCTGGCCCAGTGTACGTGCCGGCGAGGACAAATGGATATTCCCCTACCAGGAAAATGCCAACGTTATGTTCAACTCCGCCCTCTTGTTCGAATTTGCCGTGCTCCGCTGCCACGCAGAGCCCATCCTTACCAGTGTTCCACGGAACTGTCCGGAATACGCAGAAGCCTACCGGTTGCTGAAATTCATCAAATATTTCACCCCCGTGCAGGACAAAGAAATTCCACCGACATCCTTATTGAGAGAATTTTTAGGAGGCAGTAGCTTCAAATACTAAGTTTTTATTCTAACTTTGTGAGCAAATAAAACAAACGTACACATGAAAAAAATTATTTCGATACTTCTCTTAGCGACTTTCTGCATCTTTACTCAACTCCATGCGCAAAACCGTGCAGACGAATTGATGAAACAAGCACAAGAAAATCTTACGAAAAAAGAATATATCAAAGCCCGCTATCTATTCCTGCAAGCCTACAATGCCTTTGCCACGCAAGACAAGTATGCCCAGGCAGTGGAATGCGGCGTCAATGCCAGCGCCCTCTACCATCGGGAGAATTACTATAAAGAAGCTTTTGAACTGCTGCGCGGTGCCGAGCAAGTGGTGGCAACCGGCGAACAGAAAACGGGCAAGGCCATGCCCAACCTACGTTTCCGCATCAACAAGGAACGCCTGCAGATGTACATCAACCTGAAAAATCCCGCACGCGCCAAGGAACAGCTGACCAAACTGGAAGAGACCGCCAAAGCCTCTCACAACGACTCTCTGAGCAACGACCTGCTTTATACGCAGGCCAACTATTACTACACCTTCGGCATGAACACACAAGGTGATGCGGCTACCAACCGCCTGATAGGGCAATATAAGGAACAGAAGAACTACGCCAAAGTAGACGAATGCTACAAGACTCTTATCAGTATCGCCCGCAAAGCAAACAATGCCGGACTGGTGGCACGCACCTACGACAAGTACATCCTATGGACCGACTCCGTAAAGGCGCTTACCGCCCAAGAGGAACTGAACGCCCTGAAGAAGAAATACGATGAAAGCCTGGCCACTATCCAGGAGAAAGATGATTCCCTAAGCGCCAAGCAGTACATCATCATCGGGCTTTGCATACTCGCCGCCATCCTTGCCGCCGCACTGGTATTCGGCGCCATCGTATTGCTGCGTTTCATCATCCTCACCCGTAAACAGAAGAAGGCCATCAGCATTGCTAATGAGCACAATGAGCTGAAAACCAAATTTATCCAGAACATTTCCGCCCAAATGGAACCGACACTGGACACGCTCGACGCCTCACTGCCGGGCGTAAAAGCCCTGCATGCATTCTCCAACCATATCCAGGAACTGTCCGAATTGGAAACCACCTTATCCGAACCCTACGAAGTGCAGGAGAAGAATATCTCCACTTTCTGTGAAGGCATCATGGACAAAATCAAAGGAATGACACAAGAAGATGTCACCCTGACCGTGAATGCCCCCAAATTGAATGTGAAAATCAACCCTGAGCAACTGGAACGCGTCTTGCTGCATTTGTTGGAAAACGCCGCCGAGTACACCCCTGCCGGAGGAAAAATATGGCTGGACTTCAAGAAACGCGGTGCGCACACCCACCAGTTCATCATCAGCGACACCGGTTGCGGTATCCCCGAGGAGCAACGCGAAAACATCTTCAAGCCTTTCACCGAAGTGAAAGACCTGACGCAAGGCGACGGCCTGGGACTCCCCATCTGCTCACTGATTGCCACCAAGATGAACGGCAGCTTGACACTAGACAGCAGCTACAACAAGGGAGCACGGTTCGTACTGGAACTGCACGCATAAACCATACATAATACAATCTGTATGACCCCTAAATTTGAGAGCCGCTTGCCACCGGCATTATCGGGACAAACGGCTCTCTGTGTATATTAAGGATGTGGTTGTCAACGCAACGCTTCCACCTCTTCCGGTGTCAACGGAATTTTCTTGCCCAAGCGACGTGCTCCCGTTTCGGTAATCAGATAATCCTCCTCATTACGGATGCCGCCGAAATTGCGGTATTCTTCCACCTTATCGTAGTTGATGAAGTCCATGAACTTCTTCTCTCCTTTCCATAAGTCAATCAGCTCGGGGATGAAGTAGATGCCCGGCTCAACCGTATGCACAAAGCCCGGTTCCAGAGGGATGGCAAGACGCTGGCTCTTGCGGCCGAACTGCGTACTCTTGGGCTGACCGTCATAGCCTACCCAGAGCTCACCCAGGTTCTCCATATCGTGCACATCCAACCCCATCATATGACCCAGTCCATGGGGATAAAACAAGGCATGCGCCCCTTCGCGCACGGCATCTTCGGCATTGCCCTTCATCAACCCCAGCTCTTTCAGCCCCTCCACCATCACTTGGGCGGAAAGCTCGTACACCTTCATATAGGGAATGCCCGGGCGAAGCGCTTTAACAGACTCCAGATGCATGGCGTTCTGGATTTCGTAAACGGCACGCTGGCGTGGAGTAAAAGTCTTGTCCGCCGGCACGGTAGACGACATGTCACCACAGTAACCCGAAGGCAGCTCGGCGCCGGCATCAATCAAGAAAAGGTCTCCCGGTTGCACCCGGTTGCCGTGATAGTGGTTATGCAGGGTCTGGCCGTTGACAGTAGCAATCGTGGCAAAAGACAGCTCGCAGTTGTTCATCTCGGCGATACGGTTCATTTCGGCCACAACCTCGTATTCGTACATGCCCGGACGAAGCACCTTCATTGCGGTGATGTGCATGTCAGCAGTCACGTCGCATGCCTTTTCTATTTCCGCTATTTCTTCTGCCGACTTGTAGTTGCGCTGTGCCACCACCGCACGGATAAACGGCACAGACCCTTCCTGACGTGCCGGAGGAACACCCAGCCAGTCCATCAGTTTCAACTTATGCTCGGCACGATAAGGGGGCAAATAATGGATGGTCTGTCCCTTCTGTACAGCCTTGTGCAGATAACCGACGATGTCGGCAAAAGGACGGGTTTCGGAAATTCCCACAGCAGAAGCCTTTTCGTGAAGGGTGGGCTGGGTACCCATCCAGACAATATGGTCGATGGTCAGCTCATCGCCAAAAATGATTTCTTTATCTTCATCTATGTCGATGAGAGCTGACAGCCCGGCAAACGACAAGCCAAAATAGTAGAGAAAAGTGGAATCCTGGCGGTAACGGAAAGTATTGTCCTCATAGTTCAAACCTTGTTCATCGTTACCCAAAAACAGTAACACTCCGGAGCCTATCGTTTTTTTCAGCTGGGCCCTGCGCTGCACATACGTTTCTTTAGCAAACATAACATTCCTTGTTTTAGTAGTTATAGGACAAAGATATAGATAATCTTTGAAAGAAGATAATACAAAAAGGAGATTAATCTATATAGTTCATAATCAGAAGACTATTTTGCCAACGTTTTTCAAGCCTTTGGCAAAGTTTTGCCACCGCGTTGGCAAAGTCTTGCCATAGGCATGGCAAAAGCTTGCCAAGCTATTGGCAAAAGCTTGTTTTCTCTTTTCTTGTTAAATATCATCAGAGAGGTTTCGTGTTATCGAACTATTCACTATTTTTGCGGTAAATATCTGAAAGAAGATGCACAATGAGTGCATTGAATAATTTATAAAAATATGGCACAAGGCTCCCGACAAGTACAGACCCAAGCGCAACAGCAGATACAAACGCTGTCGCCGCAACAAATTCTGGTGGTAAAGCTGCTGGAACTTCCCGCCGTGGAACTAGAGGACCGTGTACGTGCCGAACTTCTGGAAAATCCGGCACTGGAAGAGGGTAAGGAGGATACTCCCGGCGACGAATACCCCGACACTCCTGATACGGAAACCGGAACGGAAGACGGTGGAGACACCAGCTATGATTCTTTAAGCGATTATCTGAACGAAGACGATATCCCCGACTACAAGCTGCAGGAGAACAACCGCAGCAAAGGGGAGCAGGCAGAAGAAATTCCTTTCTCCGACGCCACCTCCTTCTATGAAACCTTGCGCCAGCAGCTCGGCGAGCAGGACTTGACTCCGCACCAGCGCGAACTGGCCGAATATCTCATCGGCTCGCTGGACGACGATGGCCTGCTGCGCAAATCGCTGGACAGTATCAGCGACGAACTCGCCATCTACGCCGGTATCGACGCTTCTCCCGAAGAGCTGGAAGAAGTATTGAAGATTATACAAGACTTCGACCCCGCCGGTCTGGGCGCCCGCACCCTACAAGAGTGCCTGCTCATCCAGATTCGACGTAAGGAAGCGCAACGGCCCATGCCCTCGCCTCCACAATACTATATAGAAGAAGATATTCTTACCCAGTGCTACGAAGAGTTCACCCGCAAGCATTGGGACAAGATTATGCAGAAATTAGGTATCAGCGAAGATACCCTGCAACAAGCCGTTAAGGAAATCTGCAAGCTGAATCCCCGTCCCGGTGCCTCGCTCGGCGAAGCCATCGGCAAGAACATGCAGCAGATTGTGCCCGACTTCCTGGTAGACACTTATGACGACGGCACCATCAACGTGACACTGAACAACCGCAACGTGCCGGAACTGCGCATGAGCCGCGACTTCACCGAGATGGTGGAAGAACACACCAAGAACCGGGCCAACCAGTCTAAGGAATCCCGCGAAGCCATGATGTTCCTCAAACAAAAAATGGATGCCGCACAAGGTTTCATCGACGCCGTGAAGCAACGCCAGAATACGCTGATGACTACCATGCAGGCCATCATAGACCTGCAACGTCCTTTCTTCCTCGAAGGAGACGAGTCATTGCTCCGCCCCATGATTCTGAAAGATGTTGCCGAACGCACCGGGTTGGACATCTCGACCATCTCCCGTGTGAGCAACAGCAAGTATGTACAGACCAACTACGGCATCTACCCGCTGAAGTTCTTCTTCAACGACGGCTACACAACCGAAGACGGCGAAGAGATGTCTGTACGCGAAATACGCAAGATACTCAAAGAGTGCATTGACAACGAGGACAAGAAAAAGCCTCTGACCGATGACGAACTGACCGAGCTGCTGAAGGAGAAAGGCTATCCCATAGCCCGCCGCACGGTGGCAAAGTATCGCCAACAGATGAATATCCCCGTGGCAAGACTGAGAAGATGAGAGAAAAGGATGAGCGATTAGGGATTAAGGTTTAAAGATTAGTGCATTCAAATAGTAAATTGTAAATAGTCAAATCGTAAATAAAATTAGGTTGTGGAAGAGCATATTATAGCAGATAAAACTTTAATCAGAACAGCGAAAGTGATTTCGGCGGTATTCACACCGTTCTCCATCCCTTTCCTGGCATTTCTGGTTCTGTTTATATTCTCGTACCTGCGCATCATGCCGTTGCAGTACAAGTTGATAGTATTGGGCGTGGTGTATTGCTTCACCATCCTGATGCCTACACTGACTATCTTCATCTTCCGCAAAATCAACGGTTTCAGTCCGGAAGAACTGGTGGAACGAAAAAGGAGATACATTCCCTTTATTCTGACCATCACTTCTTATGTATTCTGCCTGCTCATGATGCACCGGCTCAATATCCCGTGGTACATGACCGGTATCATACTCTCCGCCCTGGTAGTGATGATAATCTGCGTCATTGTCAACTTAAAATGGAAACTGAGCGAACACATGGCAGGCGCCGGAGCCGTAATTGGTGGACTGGTAGCTTTCAGCGCCTTGTTCAGCTACAATCCCGTATGGTGGCTATGCCTCTTTATACTGGTGGCTGGCGTGCTGGGCACCGCCCGCATCATCCTGCGACACCACACACTGGGCGAAGTTATGGGAGGCTTTGCCGTAGGGCTTATCTGCTCGTTGCTGGTACTCCACCCGCTGAGCAACATACTGTTCCGAATCTTCCTCTTTTAAGAGCCTTGTTTAATTTTTAATTTTCAACTTTTAATTTACATAGTATCAACCCTTAAAAACTAATGATCATGAATTTCCCGACTAATGTAAAGTACACCAAAGAACACGAATGGATTCGCCTGGAAGGTGATGTAGCCTATGTAGGTATTACCGATTATGCACAAGAGCAACTGGGCGACATTGTGTTTGTCGACATCCCGACCGAAGGTGAGACATTGGCTGCCGACGAAGTGTTCGGTACCATCGAAGTAGTAAAAACCATATCAGACCTCTTCCTGCCCGTAACCGGTGAGATTCTGGAGCAAAACGAAGCCCTTGCCGACCAGCCGGAACTGGTAAACCAGGACCCATACGGCGAAGGCTGGCTCATCAAAATCAAACCCGCCGCTGATGCCGACTTCGACAGCCTGCTGGATGCCGAAGCCTACAAAGCGCTGATAAACGAATGAAATGAAAGGATTAGGGATTAGGGGTTAGCACCGGATGGAATGATAGCGCAGTCCCTACCCCCTAATCGTTAATCCCTAACCCTTATAAAATTAACCCTTTAATAATTTAATGATTCATGTCTCCAATCGTTAGCATCATCATGGGCAGCACTTCCGACCTCCCCGTTATGGAGAAGGCCGCGCAATTGCTCAATGACCTGCATGTACCGTTCGAAATGAACGCTCTCTCTGCTCACCGCACACCGGAAGCAGTGGAGGAATTTGCCAAGAATGCCCGCCAACGCGGCATTAAAGTGATTATTGCCGCTGCCGGTATGGCTGCCGCCCTGCCCGGCGTCATTGCTGCCAATACCACACTGCCGGTAATCGGGGTTCCCGTAAAAGGGTCTGTACTCGATGGCGTAGACGCCCTTTACTCCATCATCCAGATGCCTCCGGGCATACCAGTAGCCACCGTTGCCATTAATGGTGCCATGAACGCTGCCATCCTTGCCGTACAGATGCTGGCACTGAGCGATTCCTCATTGGCTGAAACATTCGCCGCCTATAAAGAAGGGCTGAAAAAGAAAATAGTCAAGGCAAATGAGGACTTGAAGGATGTGAAGTACGAATACAAAACCAATTGATTTACGATTGGACGATTTACGATGTACGATTGAAGATACCAAGAAGTAATTTCAATCGTACATCGTAAATCGTCCAATCGTAAATCTTTTAATCCTTTAACTGTAAATATCATCGTGGATTTATTTAACTATTCCCGACGGGAAACGTCAGAAGTAAACATCGGAGCCACCCCTATGGGCGGCTCCAATCCTATCCGCATACAAAGTATGACGAACACCGCTACGCAGGACACAGAAGCCAGTGTAGCGCAAGCCAAACGTATTGTCGATGCCGGAGGAGAGTATGTACGCCTCACGGCCCAAGGCATCAAAGAGGCTGAAAACCTGATGAATATCAACATAGGCCTACGCCAAGACGGATATATGGTGCCGCTTGTGGCCGACATTCACTTCAACCCGAAGGTAGCGGACGTAGCAGCACAGTATGTAGAAAAAGTCCGCATCAATCCGGGAAACTATGTGGATGCAGCACGTACTTTCAAACATCTGGAGTATACCGATGAAGAGTATGCCCAAGAGTTGCAGAAGATACACGACCGCTTTGTACCCTTCCTTAACATCTGCAAGGAGAACCATACTGCCATCCGCATCGGCGTAAACCACGGTTCATTATCCGACCGCATCATGTCGCGCTATGGCGATACACCGGAAGGCATGGTGGAATCTTGTATGGAGTTTCTGCGCATCTGCGTACAAGAGAATTTCACGGATGTGGTCATTTCCATCAAGGCATCCAATACAGTGGTCATGGTAAAGACAGTACGCTTGCTGGCAGCCGTCATGGAGCAGGAAGGTATGCGATTCCCGCTGCATCTCGGTGTAACGGAAGCCGGAGACGGAGAAGACGGACGCATCAAATCGGCCTTGGGCATCGGCGCCCTGCTGGCAGACGGCTTGGGTGACACCATCCGGGTTTCCCTGAGCGAAGCTCCGGAGGCGGAAATCCCCGTAGCCCGCAAATTGGTGGACTATATCGTGCAGCGCCACGACCATCCTTATATCCCCGGAGCAGATGTGCCGGAATTCAATTATCTCTCTCCCACCCGCCGCGAGACTGCCGCCGTACACAATATCGGCGGAGACAATCTGCCCGTGGTCATTGCCGCACGCCTGGACGGGGACATGGACTTCAATCCGCAATTCATGCCGGACTATATCTATACGGGACGTTCCATCCCTGAACAACTTCCGGAAGGCATGCAATGCATCATCGATGCCGATGTCTGGATGGAACAAAGCAACAGCGAGACAAAACCGGACAATGCCTGGCCCGCCTTTAAAGGAGACCAGCTTCCTTTCCTAAGCAGCTGCGGCGCTTCCTTGAAATTCCTCTTCATCACGTATATGGGGCTGAATGACGAAGCCATCGCCTGCCTGAAGTATCATCCGGAAGTCGTATTGATTTCGCAAAGCAATCATCCCAACCGGTTGGGCGAACAACGCGCTCTAGTACACCAGATGATGAAGGAAGGCCTAAAAAACCCGGTAGTCTTCTTTGAGCACTACGCAGAGAGCGAACTGGAAAATCTGCAAATCAAAGCGGCTGCAGATATGGGAGCACTCATCTTCGACGGTCTGTGTGACGGTATCCTTCTCTTCAACCAAGGAGAAACCATAAGCGGCAAAGTAGTGGATGCCACTGCTTTCGGTATCCTGCAAGCCGGACGTGTACGTACCAGCAAGACCGAATACATCTCTTGTCCCGGCTGCGGACGCACCCTCTACGACCTGGAAAGTACCATTGCCCGTATCAAGGCAGCCACCGGCCATCTGAAAGGACTCAAGATAGGAATCATGGGATGCATTGTCAACGGTCCTGGAGAAATGGCGGACGCCGACTACGGCTATGTGGGCGCCGGACGAGGCAAAATCAGCCTCTACAAGAAGAAAGAGTGCATCGAAAAGAACATTCCCGAAGAAGAGGCGGTAGAAAAGCTGATAGAACTGATAAAAAGTAACGGAGATTACGCTGAAAGGACTTAAGTCTCAGCGCAGATATTCGTCAAAGTCCACCTCTCTGAACTTAAAGTTATGATGTTCGGAGGGGTGGTAGGCTTTATTCCAAGTCGAATAGGTCTTCACATCTATCTCCCTTGTCTTCCGGTTAAAAGTTACAATGCGTAAGTAGCCCTCACCTCCCAATCTACTGCCTTCCACACCACGCTGATAGTTTGCCAGCATCTGATACACTTTATTTCCCTCTTTCCCTATAGAGACCAGCGTGCCGACTCCGCTTTTCAAGACATGCCCACAAAAGACAGCTATCACATTGCGATGTTTGAGAAGCAATTTCTCCCAGATTCCAGCACCATCGTTCACTGTGCGCCCAGACTCTTTGCCGATGCCATATCCTTGAGGGCGCCACCAGTCTTTCCCGTCATGCAACGTACTGTCACAATACAAATAGGCGTGTGTATTCAATATGACAAGCTTATCCGGATGAATACCCACTATGGAATCGGCCCATTGCAGAGCCTCATCAGAAGGCCCGAATTCCAGATTCAAGACCAGCCAATCGGTATCGCCCGACCTGAAATTTATGAAATAGTTATCCAATGTCTTTCCATCTGCACTACCTCCCCAATAGCTCTTCCGCTTATAGCCGGAAAGAGGAAAATACTTGTTGGCCATTGCAGTGTTATGCACGTCCGAAAACTTACCGGGCTTACTGCCAATATCGTGATTTCCCCATACGACAGAATAAGGTATTCCTGCTTGGCTGACACGATGAAAAGCTTTCTGCATATATGCCCATTCCACCGGAGAATTATCTTGTGTCAAATCTCCCACTTGGAACACGGCATCTATTTTCTTACGGTTGGCAACCAACCAGTCCACTTGCGAATCGAAGACCTCCGGACATTGCTCCAGATAAGTCTGCGTATCCGGCAATACCACAAAAGTACTTACCCGACCGGAAGTGGTGCAAGAAGTTAAAAAAGCGCCCCCTAAAAAGAGCGCTCCGATAACAGACAATATTCTCATCATTTTTTCTTCTGATTAAACAGCCACTCCATAAAATCAGGATAGTTGAAAGCCGGATTCCAACTACCATGATTACAACCAGGAAATTCAATATATTCCACATCGGCACCAATAGCTTTCAAGGCCCGATATGCTGCACGCGATCCTTCAGGAGTTACTACATTATCCGCATCTCCATGAAAAATACGGAACTTGACCGATTTGCCAGCCTTCAACCGTGCCGGATTCACTGTTCCACAAATAGGTATTGCTGCCGCAAAAATCTCCGGATAGCGGACAGCCATGTCAAATGTACCCATTCCTCCCATAGAAAGTCCCATAACATAGATACGGTCTTTGTCTATCTGCGGCATGGCCAGATAGAAATCCAACAACTCTTTCAACGTACGGAAAATAGGAGAAACAGGCACTTCCAACGGCATATCTGCCGGAGCAAAAGATGAAGGGCGCTCCGTATATGCCCAATATCCGGTTTCAGGACACTGCGGAGCCAAAATAAACGCCGGATACTTTTCGCGGTTTACAGGATTAAACCACATCTGTCCACCATGAACCAATTGTTTCTCATTATCATTGCCACGCTCTCCGGCACCATGCAGGAAAAGCACCAAAGGATACTTTTCATCAGGTTTCATCACCTCTGGACGCAACAAACGATACAACAATGTATCTCCACGGGAAGAGATATAAGTTTCCTTTTGAAAGGTTTCTTGTGCAAACGAAAACAAGAAAAAGAATAATCCACAAAGGATGCCGATTATACGTTTCATCTTATTATTTATTTTACATGTTTAACTTCCGAACGTAAAGATACACCATTTTCATTGAAAGCCTCCACACAAAAATAATAATCCTGATCAGCAGTAAGGGTTTTCATCAATAAATCAGTCTTATCATAGACCATCCAAGAGCTGTAAAGTTTGTCCGGTGCAATGCCCCAAAGTATGTTGTAACCTTGTGCACCTTTCACAGCCTCCCAACGGATGGAGATGTCACGACGGTCTGCTTGGCGGTCAAGTACCAACTTTTTGGGTTGTTGCGGTGCCTTCCCCGTACCCAATCCAAAGACGCGAAGTTCAGATATAGCCAGATTCGGTGTCGGTATATCTATATTTTTATAACGGATATAACGGGCAGACTTGGGTAATGCCAGTTCAACATAATCATTCGGAGTATCCCTATAACTTTCCTTACGGTCCACCAATATATCCCAATTCTCACCATCAAGAGAACCTTCGATGAGATAACGGTGATGGAGTCCTTCGTAGCGACCGTACATATTACTTTGATAATCGTGATAGTTTATCTGAACAGCATACACATCAGCAGGTTTCTCCAAATCAATCATCACCCACTGCCGTTCGTCATTAGCCTCGGCAAGCCAAAAAGTTTTAGTCAGTTCATCCGTTAGGGCATCTGCCTTAAATTCGTCTTTTGTAGTAAAAGCCGTCACCGGCTTGCCATACGAGAGCAACATCCAGCCACGGAACTGTCCAGCCTTGCCCGGTACGGCAGGTGCATAACGGGGATAGTCTCCGAAACGGGTATCTACATACATAATGCCATCTTTATCAAACCCTGCCGGAAACATACAAAGGCGACGTTCCCAATTCACATTGATAGAGAGTGACATCGAAGCAAAATGCCAATACTGCCCCCCAGGACCAAGCACGGTACTTCCATGTCCGGCACCGTTCATATAACCACCCGGCTTGTAGGACACCGGATTATGCTTTTGGTAAGTATAAGGCCCCATCGGATAATCGGCCACATAAACACCATCGGCATAGACATTGAATTCCGTTCCCGGAGCACCGTATTGCATATAGTATTTCCCATTATGCTTCGTCAGCCAAGGCCCCTCAATATATCCGCCCAATACAGTATCCGTATGGTTTTCACCGAAACGTTCCCAGCCATGTTTAGGCATATCCAAATTGAAGAGTTCTTTCGTTTCTCCCTTCTTGATGAAACGCTGGTTCTTGTCCAGTTCCATTCCCCTGATAGGATACACATTGGAAGAGCCCCAGAACATATACGCTTTACCGTCATCGTCAATAAACAAATCGGGATCTTGCAGATTATGCAAAATTGCCGGAATGGCTTCCCAGTTTCCTGAAGCCGGATTATCCGTATAAAGGATGCTCATGGAACCGGAAGGATCACCTGTCACATAAAGTACCGAATCTTTGTAATTATGTGCCGCCGGAGCGTTACACCCTTGCGGATACCAGTTCCTGCCCGGACGTACAAACTCCCAGTTCAGCAAATCCCTGGAACGCCAATAACCGTGTGAACGGGTGACAAACATATAATATTCACCCCGAAACTCCACCACGGCAGGATCGGCACCGGAACGGTAGGAGATACTCTTATCCGAATTATAAATCATATACGTGTAATCGATATTCAAAGGATTACAATAAGTATCCATACGCATGTCCTGTGCAGAAAGGAAATTCGCCAAACACAACAGCAGCACCAGACCACTTAATCTTTTCATCATATTATCCACATTTATATTTCTAAATATTCATTTATACATCACGAAATATGCACTATTATTTGCACAGAGATTCAGGAACATCATATTCTTCCTGCAGGCGGGCAAGTTCCGCTTTCAATTCTGCAGCAACCTTCTCCATCCCTTTTCACCATACAAATTATGCATTTCTGCCGGGTCCTCCTTCAAATCATAAAGTTCCCACTTGTCATCCACATAAAAATGCATCAATTTATAGCGCTCCATCTTGACACCGTAATGTGCACGGACACTATGAAAACCGGGGAATTCATAATAGTGATAGTAAAGTGACTTCCTCCAGTTTCGTGGAGTATTTTCTCCCTCTACCAACCGACGAAATGACACTCCCTGCATGTCTTCAGGAATCTCAATTCCACACATATCGAGAAAAGTGGGAGCGAAATCAATATTTTGAGTTAATCCTGTTACCTGCGTTCCAGGCTTAATATGTCCCGGCCAGCTCATTACCATCGGCATACCGAAAGACTCCTCGTACATAAAACGTTTATCAAACCAACCGTGCTCGCCCAGATAGAACCCCTGGTCTGTAGTATAAACGACAATCGTATTTTTATCCAATCCGGTACGCTTCAAATAATCCAATATTTCTCCTACACTCTCGTCCACGCTTGCCACACAAGCCATATAATCCTGCAAATAACGCTGATATTTCCATTCTGCCACCTCTTTGAAAGTACGCTGTTTCGAATAAAATTCATTGTTCCGTTCACGATAGGCATCCATAAAACGGCGGCGCTCATCCGGCTCCATCGTACCAAGAAAAGCATGAGGCCACGGGTCGAATAGCAGACTGTCGCTATTCATACCCGCAACCATCTTCAAGTCGTGACCTTCGTACATATCACGGTATATATTCATCTTCTGCATTTGTGCCGCATAACGTCCTTCGTATGCATCATAATAATTGTCGGGTAAAGGGAACTGCGTGTGTTCGTACAAATGATAATGCCGCGGCAGGCACCCAATTACGGTGAATGGCTTTGTGATGCATCATTAGGAAAAAAGGTTTATTCTTATCCTCGCGCCCACTCATCCAGTCTTCACAATATTGAGTGATGAGGTCAGTTACATATCCTTTATGCCGAGTGGTATCTCCCTCGGTAATAAAATACGGATTATAATAATCTCCCTGATCATTCAAAATCATCCAATGGTCAAACCCGGTAGGCTTTGAAACAAGATGCCACTTGCCGATAATGGCTGTTTCATAACCGTTTGCTTGCAATATCTTCGGCAGTGTCTGCTGCGAACCGTCAAATCCTTTATTTCCATTCCTCATAAAACCATTCTTATGACTATGCTTACCAGTCAGTATGGCTGCACGACTGGGACCGGAAATGGAATTGCAACAGTAATTATTCTGAAATACCGCCCCTTCATGCCCAATACGGTCAATATGGGGAGTAGGAGCTATTTTACCTATGGGATGTCCATATATACTCATTGCTTGTCGGGCATGGTCATCACTCATGATAAAAATAATGTTAGGACGCCTGTTTCCTATTCCTTGTTTCTGTTCTTGTCCTTGCATCCAAACCGAAGGAACAAAGGGCAACAAGGCAATTCCCCAGGATAGTTTATTTTTCATGTATTCATTATTTGTTGTAATTTATCAAAGGCGTAACACCGTTTTATAATTTACTGATTATCAGTAAGTTAGAATACAGTGCATTCAGTATACGACTGAATTAGGTTCAGTATACAAGTGTTTCTTGAGCCCTTATGATTTGTAAATAATGCAGAATAGAATTAGACGAGTGCCTCTTTACAGTTTCAAAGTAACCAATACGGGAGCATGGTCGGAAAGATAGCCATTGTCCGGCTTATCGCCAACTGTGCGGTAACGCTCCACCTCTACAGAAGCATTTACGAATATAAAATCTATCAGCCTGCGCTTCTCCACCGGAATACGTCCGAAGTCATGAAAGCTCCATGTCGGTCCGTAAACGACCTTTGCCGTGGAACAAGCGTTCCTCATTCCACCTTCCGTCAATATAGTGACCGGCTCGGAGTCTACCGTTCCATTAAAGTCTCCAGTGATAATTACCGGAAGCTCTCCCGCTATTTGCTTTATCTTCTCGAGTATTAACTTAGCGCTTTCTCGACGTGCCACCTCACCTACATGGTCAAAGTGGGTGTTGAAAGCAGCTACTTTCCTGCCACTCACCTTGTCTTTCAACACAGCCCAAGTCACGATACGTTCGCATGCCGCATCCCAGCCTTTCTTTCCGATGGAATCGGGAGTCTCACTCAGTCCGAAATCTCCGTTCTTTAAAAGTTCAAAACAATCTGTCTTATAAAAAAGGGAGCAATATTCGCCTTTCTCTTTTCCATCTGCACGACCTACGCCAAGGGCAGTATATTGAGGAAGACGCTCCTTCAAGTCATTGAGTTGATTCTTTACCACCTCCTGCATGCCCACAATGTCCGGAGCATAATAAGCAATCATCTGTGCTACATTATCCTTACGGTATTTCCAGTTATTCATACTGTCCGCTACATGATCCAGACGGATATTAAACGACATCACCTCCACCTTAGCTTCCGGTTGCTTGCCGCACGAGGCGACAAGCAATACGAAAGCAACCAATACACTATTGAAAAGCACGTTTTTCATGGTTATAATCCTTTTTAATCTATATAAAATTTACCAAAATCAAATCCTGCCAAACCTAATCAGCCTTATTCAAATAAGGAGACGTAAAGCCTAATCTCTTCAATCCCTTCTGTACATCGGGATGACTCATGAAAAGCTTCCAAATTAAACCGGTGCGATAGTTCTCTATCATCACAATAATCGGTCCCTGGTCAATGGCAAGATACGAAGGCGCAAACCAATCCTCAGTCAGATTAAATGCATCTTTGAACCCATATTCACCCCAAAGACGGTCACCCAGTTCTTCATAGAAATAGCGCATGGCCTCCAAAGAATATTCCGGTGTATAAGGGATGGATGAAAGGGCCGCAGTAGGCGTAATCACGCCGCGATCATTTCCGGGGCTATGGGCCGAATAGCCTTTATCACCGTCACTGGCTGTCAATCCCCAGCATTTCTCACCGTAACCCTTATATCCCTTCGGATTGTCGATACAATAGGCACGGTTAATCAAGGTATGGGCCTTCATTTGTTCCTCGTAGTCAGCATAGCGGTCCTTCAAGCCATGCGGATCAAGCCCCATGTAAGAGTAATGAGTAAAGAACAAAGGACCGCCCTTACCGTTATCGTTTCCGAGAGGAAGCCTGATGCCATAATACTCCCGACCATTCAGAAAAGTATTCGCATTGACCCAGCCTTTATGATAAACACTCTCGGCAATCGGATAAGTAGGAGAAGACGCACCTAAAATATAAATAATGTGGCACTCGTTATGACCTTTAATCTGATGGTTCATCGCCCACCCGTTATAGGGTGACCAATGCCAATACATCACATCTTGCCCCTGAGTGAAAAAATTCCACTCTGCTTGGCGCCACAGATTATTAATCATTCCCCGGATACGGTTTTCCGTCGGATTATCCTTTATAAAATACTGATGGGCAGCCAACAAACCTTCGAACATGAAAGCGGATTCTACAATATCGGCTCCATCATCCTTACGGCTGAAAGGAATGGTCTTACCGGTTTTACCGTTCATCCAATGTGCCCACATGCCGTGATAACTGTCGGTATTCTTGTCGCTCAAGAAACGAACAATCTTCAGTATACGTTCAGCACCTTGTTCACGGGTGATAAACCCGCGTTCTATGCCGACAATGATAGCCATCACTCCGAATCCCGACCCACCAATGGTAGCTGTCTCGGCACCACCGTTACTCCGTTCATGCGCCAATCCGGATTCAGGATGGGCAAAATCCCAAAAGTAACGGAAAGTTTGCTTCTGAACGAGGGTCATAAGTTCGTCGTCAGAAAGCCGCTTCTGCTTTTTCTGTCCCGAAATCAAATTAAAAGGGTATAGCAAAAGTATCAAATATATTAATATTCTCATCATAATCATTCTTTTAGTTTAAGCACGGACTCTGAAAGCCAAGCTTCTTCAGTCCTTGTTGGATTTCCGGTATAGACATAAATAAATTCCAAAGGAGACCTGTTCTATAATTCTCTATCATACAGATTATCGGCCCTTGGTCAATGGCTATGTACTGAGTATCGTACCAATCTGCCGTCAAATTAAAGGCATCTATAAAACCATAATCTTTCCAAAGTTTGTCTCCCATCTTATAATAGAAGAAATGCAGCGCTTCCATTGACTCCTCCGGAGTATAAGGAAATGCAGACAAAGCAGCTGTTGGAGCAATGACCCCTTTATCATTAGTAGGTGAATGAGCTGAATATCCCGTATCGCCGTCACTTGCCGTCAACCCCCAACAAGAAGCGCTATAACCCGTATATCCTTTAGGATTTTCCTTACAATAATTGTAATTAATCAACGTATGATTGCGATTTTGCATCCAGTAATCGGCATATTGGTCTTCCAGTCCTTGTGGGTTAATGCCTAGAAAAGAATATTGAGATAAGAACAGCGGTCCCCCTTTATCCGAACCTAAAGGAAGAGTGATGCCATAATAAGATTTTCCATTCCTGATTCCTCCATTTTTAGCCCAGCCCGCTTCATATACAACTTTATCGATAGCATGTGTTGGAGACGAAGCAGCAAGTATATAAGTAATCAGACACTCATTCCATCCTCTTATTGCCAGGTTCTTCTCAAAACCGTAATCGGGACTCCAATGCCAATATAGTACATCTTCACCATTTTTCCGGAACCAAGTCCAGTCAATAGCTTCCCAAAGACGGGTTATGTCGGCACGCAACCTGCTTTCTACTTCCGTATTTTCCTTGAAATAGGCTCGAGCGGCAAGCAAACCTTGAAATAACAAGGATGTCTCAACCAAATCGGCACCGTTGTCTTTCTCACTGAAAGGTTTGGTTGCTCCCGTTGCGCCATTTATCCAATGTGCATAAGCACCATGATAAGCCGTACATTCCTTATCAAGAAAAGTAACTATCTTCTGCACTCGTTCAACAGCTTGCTGACGGGTAATAAAGCCCCGTTCAGCAGCTACCAGCATGGCCATCACGCCAAAGCCGGTACCACCGGTAGTAACGACATCGCCCGAAGTAGTACGTTCGCGCGCCATTCCGGAATATTCATGCCCAAAGTCCCAGAAGTACTTAAAGGTCTGCTTCTGTACCAATGTCAACAAGTCCTCATCAGGGATACGCTCAAACTTGTCTGTATCATCCATTCCAGTCTTAATCATACAAACCTTGCCATTGGAAAGCAGTGTCCCGGAAGTGGATTTCACCCCCGGATTGACAATCAATTTATACGATGACAAGACTTTAAAGCCTCCCTTAGGAGTCACCGATACTTTTTTCTCTTGCAGGAACTCATAATCGCAGCTTACAGGAAGCTCCTCATGTTTCAAAGCAATATTGTTACGGGCTGAAGCCTCATCTACAGCATCCGAGAACTCCAAAACAATGGCTACATTGGGAGCAACATTCTCAAATGTCTGTTGGTTTTGTTGGTCACCCACAATGATATTCTTCAACTCGAAAGGCTGATTCACTTCAGGTTGATTATCACCACTGCACGCAACCAACAAAAGACATACTATGAAATATAATACTTTCATCCTATCATCAGATTAAAGTGTAGCTTCATTCTTTTCCAGAGTAAATACTCTGAATTTCGGTTGCCGTCAACACCTTGTCATATAGGCGGAACTGATCAAGCTGACCGGGAAAGTTCTTTGCCCAGGTTTGTGCTCCTGCACCCGAAGTAAGACTCGGAGTAGTGCTGAACTGAAATGCACCGACAGCCAAAGAAGCGCCTACATTATTAAACTTCAATTTCCCACAATCAGGCAATTCTTTGGTAAAGACACCCTCACCATTACGATAAACAGTAATGGTAGAAGTATTGCCATCATACACAAAAGCCAGATGCACCCATTCGCTACCAAAAATATCATCTATTTTTGCCTCAACCCATCTTTCATCATTCTCTTGCTGTCTGATTGAAGATATGAACCTTGAAAAATGCCTGAGTCTCGCTATTATTATTCTCCAAGAAGATGTCGAAGTTGCCCCAGAATTTAATAGAGTTAGGGATAGAGAACAAACCTTGCGCAGAAGTATTCTTAGTGGTTCTCATCCAGAAAGCTACAGTCAAATCACCGATAGTGGGCATGTTATTTTCCAATATAGAAGGAGTCTTGGCCAAAATGTAAGCATTCTCAGCACCTTGATAGGCCATGCCAGCGATTCCGTCTTCCGCAAACTTGGCATTACCGTTATCTGCTACCAAAAATCCCCATTCACCTTTATCCCGAATGTCCTCTTCATCAAAAGGAAGATACATCTTCAAAGGGGTAGTAGGTACTTCACCTGTACTCTCAGGGTAGTCGAAAGCAGGATGATCCATATCCTGAAAACAAGACTGCATACACAATGCAAACAGGCAAGAAGCCACAGATACTATATATTTTTTCATAAGTAGTTAGTACATTTATAGATTAATAATTGGGATTTTGAACCAATACACCATTCGACTTGTCAATTTCGTCTTGCGGAATGGGCAACAAAGCATGTCTGTCTTGATAACCGGTCTTGCCTGCCGCATGAAGTACCTCTTTAGCAATACCCCAACGAACCAAGTCGTAGAAACGGTCGAACTCCATACCTAACTCAACACGTCTTTCATGACGAATGGCCTCACGCAGTTCATTCTGGTTGTTGGTCGTCACTTCCGGTAGAATTCCGATATTATTGCCACGAGCACGAGCGCGCACCATCTCCAAATAGTTACGGGCAGAAGATAAATCACCCAATTCACAAGCAGCTTCGGAAGCCATTAATACCACATCAGCATAACGTATCAGACGAATATTTACCCAATATCCTCCCTTTGTGAATTTCAAACGCATCGCCGGGTCCGTATATGCCTTCTTGTTAAAGTATTTAGCTATAACATCAGCATTCGAAATAGGTTTCTCACCATAAGGCTTGTTAGCAGGTATGGACTCTGGATCGTCCTTGCCGTTGCGTATAAAATAAAGCAAAGTTTCGTCTTTTCTCGGATCTCCCTCTTCAAAAGCATCTGCCAATTCTTGAGTAGCGGTGTGTTGCCCCCAACCGAGATTCCACTCGCCTGCGCCACGTACACCCTGAACGGAAGCAAACTGGCTTCCTATGTCATTAGAACCTGGTTGTGATTCTGTTGCCGTACATTGCAATTCAAAAACAGATTCACTACAGTTTTCACCTTTTTCTCGGAATATGTCTTCATAAGGTGTTTTCAGATTATATAAACCGGAGTTAATCACTTCTTCAGCGGCAGCCTTCATATTCCCCCAGTCATTACGCATCATGTATGTGCGTGCATGAAGAGAACGAGCAGCTCCCCAAGTGAGACGACCTACATAAAGTTGCTCCCACGTTCTGGGCAGACTGTTTTCGGCTTCCGTAAGGTCAGAATCTATTAATTCATATATCTTTGCCACAGAAGACTTTGGAACATTTGCCTCAGCTGCATCATAAACTTTAAAGTCAATCAAAGGCACTTCACCAAAAGCGCGTACAAGGTTGAAATAACAGAAAGCACGTACAAACAAAGCTTCCCCCTTATTGACGAGGTCACCTTCTGTCAATGACGGATTTTGGCTCATCTCATCAAGCAAATCATTTACCTTATGTATCAATGAATAGTTATCATTCCAATAACTCTTAATCATCCCATTACTTGCCAAATATTCAAAGTCATCGAACATCTTGCCGGTAGCAGCTCCATCGGACAATGTACTTCCTTTCTCTGCGTCCTCAGAACGCATACCGTGGATTGCCAATGCAGTATTGCCGCTTGTCAAATGAAAACCGCGCAACTTGGCATACATATTAAAAACCTGTGTTTCATAAGTACCACCAGTCAAATCATCCTCTGTCTGTTGTCCAAGCGGTTTTCTATCAAACATATCCTCACACGAAGTTAGTGCAAAGCTTACTGCTAAAAATGCTATATAATAAAATATCTTCTTCATAGTCTGTCTCTATATAATTTTAGAAAGTCAAATTAAAACCAATCGTATAAACTGTAGGCATAGGATAGCCTCCACCATCAATACCAAACGAAATAGCACTTCCGCCCACTTCCGGAGTATATCCTCCATTACGGCTCCAGGTCTTGGGATTCTGCACATTGGTATAAAGACGCAGTGACTGTACCTTGATACGATTCAACAGTCGTTTGTCAAAGTTATACCCCAATTCGATATTACGGATTCTGAAGAAACTGCCATCTTCGATGAAATACGTGGAAGCCTCCTGATTTATTTTGTGTGAAGGGTCGAGCAAGGGCTCCCAATTGGAAGTGCCCTCTCCATGCCAACGATTCAATTGCTCTGTGCGATAATTCAGTTGTGCATAGCTACTGCTTCCCCAATTACGGTAAATTTCATTTCCATAAACACCCATCATGTCAACAGTCAGGTCCAGATTCTTCCATCCCAAATTAACATTAAAACCGTAAGTAAAATCAGGAGTTGGATTACCTATCATTGTACGGTCATTATCAGTAATTTTGCCATTACCGTCAACATCAGCAAATTTCAAGTCACCCGGTGTTACCGAGCCAACCGAGTTAATCGGAGAGAAACGGATGTCGTCTTCGTTCTGATATACACCCTCAACCTTGTAACCATAGAAATAGCCAATCGGATAACCTTCGGAAACACGTGAGGGACCACTGATAATATTATAGTCTTTGTTTACCAGTGAAAGCACCTTGTTATCAATAGTGCTCAAATTAGCACCTAATCCATATCTCCAATCTTCCCCAATCTTGTCGTTCCAAGAAGCACTAAGTTCAAAACCGCGATTGCGAATCTCACCCACATTCTGTAATCCGGGAACAGTACCTGCAATACCCGGAATGGAAGTCAACATATCTTTTGTTGTTTTGTTATAATAAACCGGAGAAAGCTGCAAACGATCATTGAACATATGCATGTCAAAACCTACTTCCCATGAATAATTACGTTCCCATCCCAAAGTAGGTGAAATCAGTTTGTTGGGGCCTTTACCCGCAATGATATTGTCACCGAACACAGCTGAACCCGAACTAACAATGGTGGCATATGCCGGATAACTGGAACCAGTATTCTGGCTACCCAACACACCCCAAGAGCCTTTCAACTTCAAGAAGTTAATTACATTCTGGTTCTGCATAAACTTCTCTTCGGTCATTACCCAACCGGCACCGAAAGAGTAAAAGTTGTCCCAAGTATTACCTGTCTTATAGAAAACAGATGAACCGTCCCTACGGAAAGAAGCATTAAGTAAATAACGATTCTTGTAGTTATACAATGCTCTGAACAAATAAGACATGGTAAATCTGTCACTCTGAGAACCGCCATTAGTTGCCGTAGATACATCGTCGATGGTAGAGAGCCACCATCTGTCCGGGTCGTCGCCCACCAAAATGCCGTAGCCCGCAAGCTGGCTGCGTCCACCACTCAAACTGGAAGACTCATTGTAATTGGTTGTAAGACCGGCAGTCAATGTCAATCCATGATTGCCAAACTGTCCGAGATAAGTCAACACATAGTCAGACTGTGCAGCAAGAGAGGTAGACTTGCTTTGGTTCACACTTTCTCTTTCAGTCAACCGTTCTTTCCCCCCCTCCACATCGGGATTATAAACATAAATCAGCGGAGAATATGAACGTCCCTGACTGGAAGCATAGTCCATAGAGAAAGTTGCTTTGAACGTAAGGTTCTTCAGAATATCTATCTCTCCGAACACATTACCTGCCACGCGATAGTTTTCAGACTTGTTGTGAGCACCGCGCAGCTCTGTTTCAATAAGAGGATTCCACACTTGTGCACGCTGGAAGTCGGGCAGCGTATGTATCAGTCCCGATTCAAGGTCATGAGTAGGAGCAATAGGAGCAGCCTTCAAAGCACCATCCACACCCTTTGCATCAGGATACTTGGCACGAACTCCATTAAGCTGGAAACCAAAACGCAGGAAATCGGTTACGCTATATTCACTGTTCAAGTTTACGGTAAACTTATTGAGCTTTTCCGTTTTAATGGAACCTTCTTCCATGACGTAACCCAAACCCAAATAAAACTTACTCTTATCCGTTGCACCCGTAATGCTCACATTGTTATTGGTCAGAAAACCTGTCTGGAATATCTCATTCTGCCAATCAGTATTACCAGTCCATTGAGTATAATCATAAGGGTCGCTTCCTTGAGATATCAACTGCTCGTTGTACAGCATCTTAAACTCTTCGGCATTCGTCACACCTACACGGTCATAAATAACCTTCCAACCCACTGAAGAGTTGATGTTGACCATCGTCTTCCCTATTTTTGCCCTTTTAGTAGTAATGATGATTACACCATTGGCACCACGCACACCGAAAATAGCCAAAGAAGAAGGGTCTTTCAAGATTTCCATAGATTCAATATCCGCAGTGTTCAGATAATTGATATTGTCCGTGAACAGTCCATCTACCACATAAAGGGGTTTGAAACCGTTAATGGAGTTCGTACCGCGAACACGGATTTCAGGGTCTTGTCCTGCACGACCCGTATTCACCACCTGTACACCGGCAACCTTACCCTGTATGGATGCCAGTGGATTGGTAGAAGGCTTAGAGGCAATCTCGTCCGCTTTCACAGTAACGATAGAACCGGTCAAGTCGCGTTTCTTGGCACTACCATAACCAACTACAACCACCTCATCAATGAGCTGGCTGTCCTCTTCCATCTTCACATTGATAGTTGAACGCCCATTTACGGCAATCTCCTGCTCACGCATACCTATATAACTAAAAATCAAGGTAGCATTAGATGCCACATCAACAATCTGATATTTACCATTTATATCAGTAATACTACCTTTACTCTCCTGCCCTTTTACACGAACAGAAGCACCGATAACAGTTTCGCCTGTCTTGTCCGTAACGACACCCGAAATCGTAATTTTGTTCTGTGCCATCGAAGTAATGGCAAACAATAACATCACACATGTAATTAGTAGATTTTTCTTCATTTTGTATTGATTTAAAATTCTTTTGCAAACATACCGGAGAAGTTGATATATGTCAAAAAACAAGCTACCACAAGAGTACCACAGTTCACCGGAGGGGTACATCATTACTACTACTGTATAACATAAACGACAGATTATAAGGAATATAAAAGTACAATAAATATTTAGGTACTATTCATATATATAGAGCAAGAAGATAGAAAAGCAAAGGGGGCTTTTATCCTATTCTGAAGTTTTTTATCCCATATTCAAGAACGTCATACCTTTCACTGCCTCAAAGCCGACCATAAGATTTCCATAACCGATTGCCATTATACGATAGATTATATACCAAGCAAATACTGCAAAACGTTTGCAGTGAAGATGTAGACAATATGCAGCAACAATGCCATCTCAACGCAGTGGCTCGAATGCTGCATATTGCCGTCTTGAGAATCAGTTAGAGTAACTTGAACGCTGCTTTCTTTACGTCCTGGCTATTTCTGCCAATCATCACCTCAAAGTCACCGGACTCGCATACAAAATCAAGATTGTAGTTGTAGAACTTCAGCAATTCGGGAGTAATCTTGAAAGATACTTTTTTAGATTCACCGGCTTTCAGGAAAATCTTCTCAAAGCCTTTCAACTCTTTCACCGGACGGGTTACACTTCCCACAAGGTCACGAATATAAAGTTGAACCACTTCTGCACCGTCTCTCTTGCCGGTATTGGTCACAGTCACGGTAGCAGTCAGTTCGCCCTTATCCGTCATGCTAGTCTTGTCCAAAGACACGTCGCTATAAGAGAATGTGGTATAGCTCAAGCCGAAACCAAAAGGATAAAGCGGTTCATTGTCTATGTCTATATAGTTGCTGCGGAATTTCTGGAACCATGCACCGTCGGCAAGAGGGCGGCCCGTGTTCTTGTGGTTGTAGAACAAAGGAATCTGTCCCACGCTCTTCGGGAAAGTCGTAGTCAGCTTCCCACTCGGATTCACATCACCAAACAGTACATCACCGATGGCAAAACCTGCCTCACTGCCCGCAAACCATACATTCAGAATGGCCGGCACGTTTGCCTGCTCCCAGTTCAGTACCAGCGGACGACCGGTAAACAGTACCAGTACCACTGGTTTTCCTGTTTTCAATAATTCTTGTAACAGCATGCGTTGGGTGTCGGTCATTTCAAGATTCGTGCGGCAACTGCTCTCTCCACTCATTTCCGAAGACTCACCGAGCGCAGCCACAATAACATCCGATTTGGCAGCCACGGCAAGAGCCTCGTCCAGCAACTCCTTGTCCGAACGATTGTCACGGTGTAAAGAACGTCCGAACATAGTGGCACGTTTCTCATATTCGGCATCACTCATCAAATTACAGCCTTTCGCAGTCAATATTTCGGCTTTATCGCCTGCTACCGCCTTCAAACCTTCAGCCAAAGAAGTTGCATTCTTCAATACAGCAGCCACACTCCAAGTACCCGGCATATTACTGCGGCTGTCTGCCAACGGACCTACCACAGCAATAGTGCCTTTTTTGGCCAGCGGAAGCACATTACCCTCGTTCTTCAACAACACCAAGCTCTCCGAAGCAATCTTACGCGCAACAGCACGATGCTCTTTGGTAAAGATTTGCTTCTTGGCACGCTTCACATCACAGTATTTATAAGGATTATCGAACAAGCCCAACTTGTACTTAGCTTCCAAAATACGGCGACAAGCCGCATTAATTGCTTCTTCTGTCACTTTTCCTTCTGTCAATGACTTCTTGAGCGTACCTACAAATGCATCGCTCACCATATCCATATCCACACCTGCATTCAGTGCCAAGGCGGCAACAGTCTGCGTATCGCCCATACCGTGGTCGGTCATCTCAGCAATTCCAGTATAGTCTGTCACCACAAAGCCGTCAAATCCCCACTGCTTACGCAGTATATCCGTCATCAACCACTTGTTTCCAGTGGCAGGAATGCCATCGACCTCATTGAAAGAGGCCATCGCACTGCCCACACCGGCATCAACCGCCGCCTGATAGGGCAACATGTATTCATTGAACATGCGCTGATGACTCATATCTACTGTATTATAGTCACGTCCTGCCTCACCGGCACCATACAAGGCAAAATGCTTTACACAAGCCATGATTTCATCATTACGGCTCATATCCTTTCCCTGATAACCACGTACCATGGCCTGCGCAATGGCTGCTCCCAGAAACGGGTCTTCACCGTTGCCCTCGGACACACGCCCCCAACGGGCATCACGGCAAATATCCACCATCGGACTGAATGTCCAGCAAATACCGTCGGCGCTGGACTCAATGGCTGCAATACGTGCCGATTCTTCAACCGCCTTCATATCCCATGTACACGACAATCCCAAAGGAATGGGAAACACCGTTTCATATCCATGAATAACATCCATACCAAATAAGAGAGGAATACCCAAACGACTTTCTTCAACCGCCTGCTTCTGTACATCGCGGATACGTTCCACGCCTTTCAGATTGAAAAGCCCGCCCACTTCACCGGCACGAATACGTTTGGCCACATTACTACTTTTAGCCTGACCGGTCGTAATCTCACCGGTAACCGGCAGATTCAACTGACCTATTTTCTCTTCCAGGGTCATCTTCTTCATTAAATCGTCGATGAAACGATTCATATCGACCGGAGATTTCTGCGCATACGCACTAGCGGCAGTAAACACCAACAAGACTAAAAATGATTGTAACTTGAAAAGTAAATGCTTCATGTCTTTCATGCTTTTAATTTATAGAAATATTATTTTGCTGCAAATAAAAGAAAAGCATGCGACAACCTCCACATCCCGCACTACAACAAAAGTACACCCATCACTAAAAAACAAAAGAGGAAGTACAATATTAGTACTTCCTCCATTAATATTTTACTGTAAAACAGTCATTTAAAATTTATAAGGAAATCAGTCAAACTTTCTTCCGGAAGCAAATTGAATTTCTTACGTAACCGGTATCTCGCAGCATCAACCCCACGTGTAGAAATGTTGAGCAACTTCGCTATCTCCTTTGTCGGCATATTCAAGCGGAGCAATGCACAAAAGCGTAAATCTCCTGAAGTCAAATCAGTATATTGAAGTTTCAGATTCCGGAAGAAATTTTCATGTATACGGTCAAAATTAGCTTGAAACATTATCCAGCTCTCTTCATCAGACACTATATTATTGTTAACCAAAGCGAGAAGCTTATCCAAATTCTTACGACTATGCTGTCCGGACAACTTTTGCTTCTGTATCTCCTCTTTCAATGAATTCAAAAACTCCTGATGAGCGATATTCATCATTACCACGCTGGACAATTCTTTGCTTTTAAAACGCAAATCGGCCTCAAGCTGTTCCTTTTCCAACTCGATAATCTTCTTCTCTTGCCGTTCAAGCTCTGCCTGATGGGCTACACGCTGCTGCTCAATCACACGATCCTTCTTTTTCTTCACAAAACGATAAACAATATATTGCAGCAAGGCCAGCAGGCACAACCCTATCAGAATGTAGCTTCCCACAGCCCAATAAGACAAATACCACGGAGACAAAATCTCAAAGGGAAACTCTACCGATGCCAAAACTCTACCAGTATCATATATCTCCGCCCGAAAAACATAACTTCCATAAGGAAGACGGGCATACTTTTTCTGCAAATTGCGTCCATCGGGTATCCACTGATCAGAATACCCTTCCAACCGGTATCTTACTTTATAAGTATAATCGTTATAAACCGGATAGCACAATGTAAAACTCACTGTATTAAACTCATGTTCGACCTTGACTCCCGACTGCACGACCAATGTTTTCCGTTTATCACTGAATTCCTCAGTAACCTGCATCTCTGAAATCCATAAAGAACGCCTAGTCTGAGATTTATATAACGAGGAACTATCTGTTTCAATACGGGCAATAGCATTATTCAAGCAAAGATAGGAATGATTATTTCTCTTGTCATAAACCACGCTTCCTCGTTCTTCCACAGCCAGACCGTCAAACAAAGAATATGGAATCCGAAGTTCGATATTGAAAGTATTTATCGCACACTTCACCAAATACACAGTCCTGTCGCCCACAAACCAATAGTAATCTCCGTTCGCATGACTCACAGTCTTGATTCCCTTCAATTCCATCAATTGTTCATTCATTGTTTCATAGGGAACAATCGAATCAGTCATATCTTCGTAAGTATAGAAATATTCCCCATTAGAAAAAACTACCCGACCATTGATTTTGAACAAAGTAAAACTCCCACCTTTCACTTCTCCCAAACTCTCATACTTCCGCACATCCTTTACCTGCTTCATATCCGAATCAATCCGAAAGCGATACAAACCATTCCTTAAATGTTTCGCCCAAATATTCCCTTGATGGTCCACTTCTATATGACGAATCATGTGACTGAACCCACGTAAGGACCGAGTAAAGCAATACTCTCCCGAAGCAGTCTCCGTATATAAATTCAGAAGCGCATAAGCTCCCTCCAACAAAAAAGATTGTTCCTTCAATTCAATTTTTTCCATACACATCCCTCCTTTTACATCAGATGCCAGCTTTGATTTCAGTCCTGATATAAGGAAAGTTCCCTTGTTGTGCCCGCAGAAAATCTGTTTTCCCCATTCATCGACGAACCACGCTTGTTCTTCCAAACCCGGAACTAATTCAGTCTTTCCATCCCTAAGCCAATAAAGTCCTTGATTAGAAGCAATATAAGCTTCATTTTCCCTTACCAAAACATCATATACCATGCCTATTTTACGAAATGGAGGTTCATAATAATAGATTAAAGAATTGTTGTGTATATAGGCAATACCTTCATCCAAAGCTGTCCATATATTGTTGTCATCATCACAATACAATCTCAAAACAGTATTGTTCTGTAGTTTATTATCCGTATTGACCTTCCAAATCAGCTTTCCCTTTTTATCCAACGCATATATGCCATCGGATATTGTGCCAACAACGTAGCAACTATCTTTGGTCATCACCGCACGATTAATGGTATGCTTCTTGAATATATCATCACATTCAGTTTCCCATTTTTCTACCCTCCCATCTCGATACAGGAAACCTCCCTGATTACGGGTAAACATTAAAACCGCATCATCATAAGGGAGCCCGGCCAGGACATCACTATCTCCAAATGCTTTTCTGGGAATAAGTTCTTTCATTTCCCTACCGGCAAAGACATAAAGTCCACCGTTTATTCTTTGAGAATAAAAAGTATTTCCAACCTGGAACAAATTCAGTGGAAGGTTCTTCATTCGAATACCTTCTACCGAATTTCCATTATAAAAAAAGAGAGAACCGAATGATTGAAATACAATTTCTCCTTGAACGCAAGCAATATCCCAGATTTCGTCATTATGAAACGCAAAATCTTTCACCTTATTTTTCAATGAATGATATTCAAGAGTGTCATAAGGAGTACGGACAAAATAACCGAATTCTTCGTAAGAGCCTACATAAATTCTTCCATCTTCACTGATATATATAGCACGCACAATTCCTTTTGTCGGTAATTCATACAGCCGCCAAGCACTTCCATCAAATTCCAACAGCCCACTGTTATTACCGAAATACATCACTCCTCTTTCGTCTTGAGCAATGGCCCAATTCTGAATACCGGCATTATAATCCGACACCGAATAGTTCCTCACTATAGGAGAAAAAGGTATGGGTGAAGCTTGCAGCAAACTACTGAAAACCAAAAACAAGAGAAACGTTATTGCAATTCTCATGAGTACTGTTTATAGGTATTTACCAGCAAAGATAAAGCTTTTTGCGTTTTCGTAAAAACAAAATCGCAGATTATCCTCTTTTATAGAAAGATAACCCGCGACAACTGATAACTCACTTTATTAATTTTCAGCCGTTTTCTGTTTTCCCAAAGGAATAGAAACCCCCAAGTAAGCATTGACATTCTTCGTATTCTTGCCAAAGAACATATAGTCTGTTCCCGCAAAGAAAGGACCCAGTTTCAGTGCCAGACCGAAGGTTTTACCGGCTCCTTGAAGTACGGAATAGCTGGCAGCTACATTGAAAGCATTCGTCGGACGGATGCAGGCAGAGAAAGTCAACTCATTCAAGGTTTTCGGTTTGGCAAAACGACCGGTATACAAGGCACCCACTACCAGCCAATCATTCAGTAAGGCATATTCAGCGCCAAGAACCATTGTAGAAGTCAATCCACGGGTACGGCTCTTCTCAGAAGCCTCCTCCGTCTTGAGCTGCAACATGTCATAGTTAAGAATCTCGCCGCTGTTCACAATATTCATGAACTCCTGCTGCGAGGCCGGGTCAAGAAGATCATAAGTCTGCTCTGCATTGGCTCGCGCTATACTGGTATTCGATTTAGACCATTTGATAAAGCCCAAATCAAGAACTGAAGCAGAAAGTGTCAATTTATCCAGTAACTTGTAAGATACTCCCAAATCAATAGCCCCACCATATCCGGCAAAACCAAAACTGCCAAAATCGATTTCATCGATATAATCACCATTCTCATTCTCGGGAAGTTCTAACAGCTTTGACGAGTTCTCCAAAGTTGCATCCACTTGAATGGAAGCTTTACTCGTCACTCCTGAAGAGCCGACAGAAGGAGTTTCCACATGAATCTGGTTGATGTTCAGCTTTAAGTTACCGATACCCAGCAGCATCTTCACCTTACCACCTACAGCCAGTCGGTCTGTGATATTCCTTGCAAAGCCAAGGCCGACTTCCGCATAGGAATTTATCTCAAGCTTCTGTCCATTAATGGTTTCGTTAATACCCAAATAGTCAGAAATATTGTCACCAAACTCCCGGCTGCTCATGTTATTCATAAACTGGAACATGGTTTTCGGTATGGCGGCACCGATATCATTACGCAACCCCACATTGACTGACCAGAAGTTCTTTCCTTTATACCACCCGGCAGACAGAATGTCGGTACTCAAATTCACATTCAAGTTATTGGTAGCATCCAGTCGGTTCATAAAGTCATTGCTCATGAAATAGTCGCTGTCATCACTGTTCTCAATAATGTCCATAATATCCCTATACCCCAGGGAACTGGAGTTGACGGTAGCATTCAACGAACCTATCACGGGAATATTCAGATAACCGCGTCCCGGCATCAAGGCCGGATTGAGCTGCATACGCTGGTTACTTCCTTCCATAAAGTAGGAAGTGCGCAGGAACTGGGCTTGTCCGGAAAGAGAGAAGCAAAGCAACAATACCACAGACAGCCATACTTTCAGAGAATTCAATCGTTTCATAACCTTGTCAATATTTTCATTATCACCTGCAAAAATATAAAACAAGTTAATACCCTACAAACAACTTAACCGGATAGTCGTGTATAAAAGGCTTATACAGAGACTATCCGGTATAAATTAAGGAGCAAATAAAAGAATCCTCTTAAGAGTGTCCTTATACTATTCATCATAGACATGCTCATTTGCTCTCGTAGCGGTACTCAGAAAAACCGGGGCTGTCTCCTTTCTTTGTTGCAGAGACATTGACGTCACTGCCGGAGCACTCAACATTTCCTTATATTTTTCCGGAGCAGTGAGTATCTTTACAGCCTCTTTCAAATCATCATCATCTTTCAACTGCTGGATAATGCTTCCACGCTGGAAATAATAACGCTTGATGATTTCTACCGCAATCATGCTCTTGATGTCCTTGGAGAAATGGTCAAGGTCACGGTCCAGATTATGCGACAATTTTTTCTCCAGCGCTTCAAACTCTTTCGAAGCATCAGTCAGATAGCCCTCAAATTCGGCCATCTCCTTCAGGTTCTTCAGCATCTTCTCTGTCTGCTGGTCGTATTTGAAGTCCGCCTTTTTCACCATCGCCTTGAAGTCCGCGTAATCGGCATCTGTAATTTCAAACTTCTCTGCTGAAGGAATGGTAGGATGTTTCAGGCAATAGTCCGTAGCATAATTGAAAATAAGATTGTCATTGACAAGATAGAACAGAATGTTGGGCAGCTTCTCCTGCTTCACCGCAATGTCCGGAGTCACGCCTCCACCATCCCGCACTTCACGTCCGGCAGCCGTATGGAACACGGTAGTAAGGCTGTCCGGAATACGTCCCACACTGCCGTCCTCATTCCGGTGCTTGTAGTCGATAGCCTGCACACAACGGCCGCTGGGAATATAATATTTGGAAGTCGTCAGCTTCATGGTACCACCGTATGGCAACGGACGGGTGGTCTGCACCAATCCCTTACCGAAAGTACGGTTACCGATAATGACCGCACGGTCAAGGTCCTGCAAAGAGCCCGCAAGGATTTCTGACGAAGAAGCCGTTCCGCCATTGACCAGAACAGCCAAAGGAATTTCCAAATCCAACGGTTCACGCAATGTCTTGTAGGTATTGCTGGCTTGCTTAATCTTACCCTTTGTCGTCACAAGTGTTTTTCCGCGAGGCAGAAAGAAGTTGGCTATCTCTATAGACTCATCCAGCAAGCCACCCCCATTGTTCCGCAAGTCAATCACCAACGAAGTCATCCCCCGCTTCTTCAAGTCCAGAAAAGCCTGCTTGAACTCCTTGGAAGGATTCCCCGAGAAGGTGCTGAGATTGATATAACCTATATTATTATCCAGCACCGTATAATAAGGTATGAACGGCAATTGGATGGAACGGCGCACAATGTCGAAATCCAACGGTTTCTCTGTACCGGGACGTTGCACTTTCAGCTTGAAGCTGGTACCCACTTGTCCGCGAAGCATCTCGCTGACTTCCTGGTTGTTCTTTCCGGCAAGGTCTTTTCCGTCAATTTCCATCAAAATATCTCCGGCTTTCAGGCCTACATCGGCAGCAGGCATATTCTCGTATGGCTCAGATATCATGGAACGTTTCAGTTTCGGATTCCAAGTAATCACAGAACCTATACCACCATAGGAATTCTTCAGCATCTGCTCCAGTTCGCTTTGGTCATCTTCCGGATAATACTCCGTGTAGGGGTCCAGCGAGTAGAGCATGGCATCAATGCCTTCACGGATAGTCTTGTTCGGATCAATCGTATCCACGTAAAACATATCCAACTCTTTCACAATGGAATTGAATATATCCAGATTCTTTGCTATTTGGAAACTACGGCTATCACCACTCTTAAACCCCCAAAAACAAACGGCTCCCGCTACAATCAGCAAGGCAACCATCCAGCGTATCTTTAAAATTCTTCTCATAATTATGATAATGTGCTAATATGCCAATGTGCCAATGTGCTAATAACCTGCAGCGTAATAGCGAAACAAATATTGCGCAGCCAATTAGCACATTGGCACATCAGCACATTAATTAATTAATAAAATTTCTTCCTTGATTTTTTCCCATTGTGCTGCCTGAAGCTCCGTACCCACCACTTGTATCACATCTTTGGAGAGAAGGGAGCCTATCTTGCCACATTTCTCCAGCGAATAGCCACACGTCAGTCCATACAAGAAACCTGCTGCAAAATAGTCGCCCGCTCCTGTAGTGTCCACCACTTTCTCTACCGGAGCCGCTTGTACCTGCACCATCTCTGTACCTTTACGAATCAGAGAACCACGGGCACCCACCTTTACAATGGCTATGCTACACATTTTGGCAATGATATCCAATGCTTCCTCCGGTTCCTTACCCGTAAAAGCCTTTGCCTCTTCCTCATTGGCAAAAACAATATCCACATATTTGTTGACCAACAGAGAGAAAAATTCAAGGTCTCCTTCTACTATATTGTAGCTCGCCATGTCCAAACATACTTGTAAGCCGGCCTCTTTAGCCAGCTCAATGGCACGGAGAATCATATCATGGTCTTGCACCAGATACCCCTCTATAAATAGGTAAGCATATCCTTTGAACATATCCAGCGAAAGATCTTCCGCCTTCAATGTAGAAGCCGCCCCCAAATAAGTGCCGAAAGTGCGCTCTCCATCAGGAGAAATGAAAGTAGAGGCTACACCGGACGGAAGGGTAGTGGAAAGCAATAAATTCGCCTCTGTCCCACGTTCCAGCAGGCTATCCCGGAAAAAGTTACCGTAAAAGTCATTGCTTACTTTTCCGATGAATCCCGTACCCGCACCAAGGCATGCCATTGCCCGAATTGCGTTTCCGGCAGAACCTCCGTTAGCCAGGTGCGTCTTCATCCGGCTGAAATACTCACTAATTTTCAAGAACTTATCTTCATCAATCAGCGTCATGCTTCCTTTCGGAAGCTGCATCTCCGTCAAAATATTATCATCTTCAATGATTGCCAGCGCATCGACCAAAGCATTGCCCAACCCAATTATTTTATCCATCTTCGATATTTTTTTTGCAAAGATATTGCATATTTCAAAATATCCTATTACTTTTGCAGCGCATTTGAGAAAAAACAACATTCTTCCTTAGCTCAGTCGGTTAGAGCATCTGACTGTTAATCAGAGGGTCCTTGGTTCAAGTCCAAGAGGAAGAGCGAAAAAACTTGAATGCATATTCTTCCTTAGCTCAGTCGGTTAGAGCATCTGACTGTTAATCAGAGGGTCCTTGGTTCAAGTCCAAGAGGAAGAGCAAAAAGGTTCGTCAATTAGGCGAACCTTTTTTGTTTTCCCACATTATCCCACACAAAAGACAAACATTTCTATTTCATATTCAAAGATTTAACATACATTTGCCAAATGTAAAGTAAGGAGTTTCATAAAAGCACCTGTCTTTATTTATTAGAAAAACATATTTTAATCCAAACACCAAACTACAATGAAAACTCTTTTATTCTTTTTAGTCATAGGATTCAGCCTATGTACCGCTGGTAAAGCACAAACCTCTCTTGTTTCTACGCGAGAAAAATTCCGCCACCATGAAATATCCGTCAGTTACGGCTTCCTCCCCATTACCGACGCCAATAGTATAGCCGAAGAGTTTATTGCTCCGACAGCAAGTTTTGGAATCTATACACGCGAGAAGACCAGCTATTACGGCGCTCTGAATATCAGTTATATTTATAGAATCAACCGTAAAATCAGCCTAGGCGTAACCGGAGGAATAACCGGTAATAGAGGGACGGCCAGTAGCCTTTATGAAGTTTTGGATGAGAATAAGAACGATGACCGGCGCTATCTGTATATCCTCCCCACCTTCCGGTGGCATTGGTTCACCCGCCCCCAATTCTCCCTATATTCCTCTGCAGGGCTCGGCGCCTATTTCCTCCGGAACAGCTTTGGAGGAGACACTTATCACAAAAAGGAATTTGCCTATCAGTTCAGTTTTCTGGGTATCGAATATGGAAATCAGTTTGCCTTCTTCACCGAATTCGGCGTAGGATATACGGGAACAATCGTGGCAGGCGGACGTTTCCGCTTCTGATTCACGAACCCGCCACTGCCAGCGTCAGGATACTAACATGTACGCCTCCCACATCTTTAAGCGCATCGGCACATGCAGTTGTAGTGGCTCCGGTGGTCAGTACATCATCCACAATAAGGATATGTTTCCCCACAAAGCGTTCCGGATAGCGGAGAAGGAAAATACCGTCTACATTTTCCCAACGCTCGTAAGCAGACTTTCGGGTCTGCGTTTCCGTATGTCTTCTGCGCAGCACGGAGGACACATCAATAGGAATACCCGTTACGGCAGAAACGCCGCGCGCTATACATTCACTCTGATTGTATCCGCGCAACTTTTGTTTGCGGGGATGTAGAGGAACGGGGATAATTACGTCTATACCACGGAAAAAACCGGTAGCCGCCAGCTCCGCTGCCATAAAACGCCCCATTATTTCTCCCAAATCTTTCCGGCCTCCATACTTCAGTTGATGCAGGATGTGGCGGAAATCACTTCCTTTGTGATAATAAAAGAAGGAAGTGCCGCGTTCCAGAGGTATCTTCCCCCAAAACATACGCTCCACGGAGTTGTCTTCGCGAAGATGATAGTTTGTCCGTGGCATATTCATATTACACCTGATGCAAATGCCCTCTTCTCCCTCTTGCAAAGAGCTCCCGCATACAGCACACTGACGCGGGAAGAAGAGATGGACAAAGGACAAGAACCAGGTTTTAAATGTGTTTTCCATAAAAAAGTGTAATAAGGCAATAAGAACCGTATCAGAATGGCAGCGCCTCCCGTACCAACCGCAAAAACAACGGATGCAGCGGCCCGTTGGTGGCTATGATATGATGCCCTTCTATAAAGTTCTCGTTTCCCAAAAAGTCTGTTACCTTACCGCCGGCTTCCAACACCATGAGTGCAGCCGCAGAGAAATCCCACTTACCGATAAAAGCTTCCAGCCAAGCGTCAAAACGTCCGGCAGCCACATAGCAGAGGGCAAGCGCCGCCGAACCATTCATGCGAATGCCTGCAACCTTACCGTAAAGTTCGTGTATCAAATGTTCGCCCGTACGGGCATACTGCTCGAAATTGTAGGGTAACTCTGTCACCACAAAAGCGTCTTTCGGTTCACTGACAAGCGAAACACGCAACCGTTCTCCGTTCACATAGGCTCCTCCTCCTTTCCAAGCATAAAAACACTCGTCTCGGCAGGGTTCATAAACCACACCCAGCAAAAGCGACTGCTTGTCACGCAAGGCAATACTTACACAATAGGGAGCATTGTCGTGAATATAGTTCGTTGTCCCATCCAAAGGATCCACTACCCAGCAATACGTTTCGTCACTATAGGCAGCAGACCCTTCTTCGGCAATGAATCCGGCTTCGGGAAGCAATTTCCTAAGGGCAGATACAACCTTTTTCTCGGAAGCCTTGTCCACATAAGATACATAATCGTGCGCATGTTTTTCCTGCACCACCTCCCGACGGAAACTTTTCCGCTCTTCCTTCAAAAAATGCCCGGCTTCACGGGCTACACAGCAGACAGCCTCTGTCAACGCCTTCAAATTTTCCATATTCTTATATTATTTACCATTCGCATCTTCCTGATAAATGAGCCTCCCCCGTTGGCTGACCGTCCACTCACCGTCTTCCAGACGTACGTTTTTCGTATCATCATCTTCCACATTCCAGGCATATCCACCGGCAGGCAGACCTCGACGGTCCAGAATTTCGTTCGAAACACCTTCCTCCGAGAAAAACAACTCCACTTGCGTAGAGTCCGGACTGAACACCAAGAACAAAGTCTTCCCGGCATCATCCACTGCATTCATGCGGACACCTTTCTCCCACAAACGGATGCAATCTTTCTGCACCTCGCTCCACGTATATCCGGCAGAAGCAATACAACCATGTTCGTCTTTATCACTACCAACCACGGCCTCTTTTTCCTTTCTCTCCGAAGTTTCCGCTTCCTTTTTACCGCCGTTTCCACAACCGGTCAACAAAGCTCCGGCACATATCAGGCACATAGATACAACCTTCATATTCATACGCTTGTTTTTATTAGTTTTCAATTGACAAAGTTAAAAACAAATCGGCAGTACTAAAAGTTTCTTCCCTTTTTATACGCACGGCTCTTTCGTTTAAAGGAGTTATCGGGAGTCAGAAGGAGTCATCAGCCGGCAAGTCGGCTTAGGAGTTAAAGCCGATAGTTCTGTGAATACATACACAAGAGTATCGGCTGTAACTCCTCTAACTCTCTTGCTTGTCATGGCTTGAGATATACCACTGTTTTTCCACTACCATATTTGCGAATAATACCTTCTTCCAGAAATAGGTTCAAATCGGCCACCGCCTGATGTTTCGCCTTTCCGGTCAGCTGTTCATAATCAGTACGCGTAATGCAGCCATACTTATTCAAATGCTGCAACAGTTTTTTTCTCCGCTCCTCCAATGTCAATTTGGAATGAGAGATATAGGGAGATGCTTTCCGTTCCAGCTCCATTGTCTGAAAGCGGTTGCGGAATCTACTGCTGATACGTAAGTTCACATTCTGAAAATGTACGGACGGAGAGCGAATATCCTTTTTATTCGCCACGGCCTTGTCGCACTTCAATGACAACGAAAAGAATCCCAATTCGCCCACTTCAACTATCCATCCGTCTGCCAGCCAACTGTGCAACTCATCCGTTATAGCCTGCAACGTGCCATCGAGAATGGCAGGGCTGAAACCGGTAGCCTTGTGAACCAGTTCGCGGAATTTATCGGCAGGAATGGTTCCTTTGGGAAGAATACGGGCGTGAAGCAGCTTTTCTTCACCGTCCTCCGGAGAAGGATTGGGGGTCTGGTATAAATCGTAATAAGCACTCATATAATTTAGAATATCAGTTGGGCAATATTATTCATTCAATGCTGCAAGAACAAGTCCTGATGCACCGAGTTTAATTCGTTAGACAATTGTTGCTGTTTCGTTAAACGTCCATCTTACGAAAGAACAACAATTGTCTAACGGAAAGAAGACATCTGTCTAACGAATTAAAAACAACGCCCAAAGGTATTAATAAAAAGGGAAGTAGGGATTAAAAAAGGGGGAAAATCGCTCTAATAATAGGTTCATTGGCGTAATAAAAGATTTTATTCAGTTTGTTTTTAAACAGACTCTTAAATGAGCAAAGTTGAGAATAAAAAGTTGCCGTTCCAAACAAAGAAAGAATATTTGCCCACTTAATCCCATTTTGCAGCCACATAACCATTAAATAGAGCAAATAGCCCATTGCCATCTAAAACCGTTTTGTAGAGCTACACATATTTTGTATATTTACAGAACGTTATACTTCCCTAAAATCCGCAACTATCATCCAATACACGATTAAGGGTAGATTTATGAGTCGTTAGTAGCAGCTTTCAGTAAAAAGCAACAGCACAACATCAATATGTAGCCACCATCCCCTTACCCCACGATGCGACTTGAGGTAATACGCAGATTCAAACCGGAAAGAAAGGATTCTTATCCGAATTCTGTTTTGAAGGGTTTTGCATAAGCTCGGTTCTCTGTGTAGATATTCAGCACGTATTGCCTTGCAGTCATGATCCACTTGGCAGGTACGGAGATGAATCTGAAGACAAAAGCCTTTATGCGACTCGTTTTCTTGAGCCCAAAAGCCTTGGTGTCAAGCCTGCTCATGATGGTCTTGTAGAAATTGTGTATCAATGCAGTAAGCAGAAGAAAGACAGTATTCTCCGCCATGAATGACTTGGGGAGCCTGCTCCAACCGAATCCGTTGTTCATGTCGTCAAAGATACGTTCCTTGCCGCCACGCAGATTGTAGAATTCAACAATGTCCCTTGTCGATGACTTGTAATCGTTGGTCAGAATACAACGGTAAGTGTATTCGCCTTCCCACAGGTCAAGGTCGCCACTGTTGCGTCTTTGTCTCTGGATGACAAGACGATAGCACTTGCCTTCCCATTTCTCAACGAGAATGGAATTGAGTTCGAACTGGATGCCGTTAATCTCCTCCGTCTTCCATCCTCTCAGAGCAAAGATGTCATTGTAGAGCGAACTGCATCGGTTGGCACGGATGTAGAAATGTTTGCAATGCTTCTCTATCTCACTGACGATTTCCTTCGAGCAGGAACCGCAGTCTGCCCTGAAGCGATTTACACGGATGTTCTGGGATTCCAGAAGAGCGAAGAATCTCTTATGGGTGTCTGCCTGATGAAAACGCACATTCGTGTTACCATCGCTGTTCTCGATATAGACTATCTTGTCACCGATAACATATACGCCAGGCCTGTAGCCCAGGAACTTCTTGTAGGTTGGTTTTGCATCATGCTTCTCTGTTTCAATGAACTGATGGTCAAAGTCAAAATCATACTCTTGACCGGATTTCAATTGACCAGTAGCAAGCAGGGCTTTGATCAATAAGCAGTTCATCTTGTCTGCAGTATTGAAATCATAGGAGTTGCCAGAAGCAGATTTATAGGTGATGTTCTTACAAGTCAGTTCTTCGATAGCACGCAATATGCTGTCTGCGCTGCAAGTGCGAAGAGTTGGATGAAGAGACAAATGTTTCATCAAGTGAGTTGTAACATCCTCAATACATGCCGCCACAAAGATATACGCACATCAGAGAGCGTAGAATTTCGCTATATTGATAACCAAACATAGTGCATCTCAATCCCAAGGTGGAATCTATGGTTTGAGCTAAAAGAGCATCAAATTGCTCCATAATAGAAAAAATTCCTCCAAAAGGAGTGAGTTTCTCAGATTTTATTTGTATCTTTGCCATGTCATATTAGAGTTTTGCTTGTCTTCTTTTCGCAACACTAAGGTAAGTGAAAATTCTGACATGGCAAAATCCTGGGCAACTTTTTGTTGCTCAGGCACTTATAAATAATGTTAAACTATAGTGTTGCGGAATTAAGGACTTCTACACATACAATAATACAATTAAAAAAATGAAAAAGACTTTATCCCTTTTAGTATTCTTATTAAGTTCCATAGTAATATTGGCACAGTCTGTAGAATATCAGACATTCATTTACACAAGCGATGATTTGGCTGATGAAATTCAGAATCTTTGTGAAGAAAGGAACTCCACCCGCAGCTATATGGGAGACTTATTCAATGCCAGTAAAGAATCTGTCAAAGGCATTGCATCCGGCTACGTAACATCCTTTATCGATTTGGGAGTGAATGCTATAGGCACACTGTTGACACGTAATTCGCGACTAAAAGATGAGTGGGAAGAGACAGTCAGGAGCGAAAACATTTACACCACAAAAATCAGCACTGTTTCAGAAATGAACGACTTTTATAAAGAAACCTCGTTCGATGGCGCATTAGACCCCAAAGGCATGAGATTCGACGGTATAGGCTGCCTGCGAAAAGATGGAAATGATACTGTTTTCTACATTTCCTGCCACATAGACCGGAATAAAATCAACCGTATCATAAACCATTCCAAATTCGAGTTGGCCCTCGACACACTGATAATCTGTCCCACCCGTTCCAATTTGCCCAACTCTATTCTGGATATTCCATTTTCATTTGAAGAACGAAAAAACTTCTGCCTTTCCATAACAATGAAGCTTACTTCATCCTGGATGAACGAAATAGTACAATTACAAAAAGACCAAGAACTTGGAGAATTTTCATTGGAAATACCTGTAGATTCGAGCCAGCTCGACAAAAATGGATTCTTTCGTTACGTACGGAAAGGGAAAGAGACTCCCAAATATAAAATCAGAGGAGAAAGCTTCATTGTTCCCCGTTCCTATATGGGCTTCCGTGACGAGAATGACGAATACAGAATCAGCTTCGGTACCGGAGAATACAAGTTATCCATGGAATTAAAAGAAACTTGCGATATAACAGAACAGTATCGCAAGAATTGGAAGAAAGACCGGAAGCGCAGACAAGAAATGGAACCATCGGAAGACATATTAACCCGCAGTTGGCAAGTTGTTTCCAGCCAGCAATGGAATGAATTGACCAAGCAATGGGTTATTACGACACTGAAAGCACCGGCAGACATCATTACCAAAGATGTGATAGACAAGCTGGGGTTTGAAGCGGAAACGGAATATTAAGTTCATAGACTTTTTCTTCCTATCATGCAGAAGTGCACTCAATATAGCATACAACCCTAAATAAGCAGGTAGGCATATGAGATTATTTTTCCTTATTTTAAGTTTATCAATAGGCATCTGTGCCCATTCACAGAATAAGCAAGCGTTAAGCAAATCAGATTCTCTCTTTGCCAAGGGGGTGGAGCTTTATAATCAAGGGAATTATAAAGCTGCCATTCCTTTGTTTACCGAAAGCGATAAAATAGACAAAGCAGAACTTGACTCGACGAGTAACCGTAGAGAGTATTCGGCAATGTGGCTGGGAAGTTGCTATTATAAGTTGGGGGATGAAGAGAAGGCAAAAGAAATTGACAGTATAAGTTATTCCTTACCCCCCATAGACCGGAGAGTTACAGTAAAACCAGATTCAATAATGTCATCGGCTTCTAATTATATAAAACAGCAACAATATAAAGAAGCATTAAATAGTTTCCAACAAGCATTACAATCTCAAAGGGAACTATTAGGCGAGAAGCATTATAAGCTCTGGAATACATTTGCCCACATGGGAAACTGTTACTATTATCTAAAAGAATATGAGAAAGCTACAAGGTATTGGCATGACAGTTTCCAACTATTAGAAGAGTATTCACTGCAATATAAAATAGAAAGCAGCACTGTAATATTGGAGAATCTAATCCACGTATACTCCGAATTACAAAATTATCAGGCAAAAAAAGAATCACTTCTAAAAGTGATTCCCTTATATGAGAAAAGCCCCAAAGAAAAGGCTACTGAAGATTTAATTAGTTTATTACTAGAAATAGCAGATTGCTGCGAAAAATTAGAAGAATATAAAGAGGAGTCTTCATATCTTACAGAAGCATCTGAAAAGCTAAAAGCGTATCAAGGAGAAAATAACGAATCTTATTTTATGCTTTTATACTCCTTGGCTGAATCACGAGGTTTACAAAACCAACTACTGAAAAAAGAAAGTTTACTGCATGAATGCCTAAACATTGTCAACGATATTGATATAGAACAAAAAGACTTATACATTGCAAGCATCTCAGCCTCGTTATTGGATATATCATTCAATCTGGGAAAGTATTATCGAGCATCCCAATATTGCGATATATTTCTTTCCAAACTAAATAATATAGAATTTCCCCAGCAACAAATGCCCATATATAGAATATTGGGAGCGGCAGCATTGGTTTACTCAAATCTTGGGAATTATATCAAAAGCAATAAATTAGGATTGTTGGCACTTGAAAAAGCTCAAAGTACATTTGGTAAAGAAAGCTATGAATACGCAGATATTCTTTCGGGTTTAAGTACAGCCTTTTATAACCTACAAGATTATAAAAAAGCATCTGAATATCAAGAACTCGCACTGTTTACTCTAAGAAATATCAATAAAACAGAAGATACTAACTATTTAACCGGAATGGGGAAAATAGCCTCACTATATTCATCACAAAATAACGAGATTAAGGCAGTAGAGGCAGCCACGGAGACTTGGCATATAGGGCAAGCGCTATACAAAGAAATAGACTATACAAACATAGCAACATTAGTCAATGCAAATTTAATCTTGTATAAAAGCAAAGAGAAAGGCATGGAAATGACAAAATGGCTTCTGCAACTGATAAATGACAAGTTTACAGATAGCGAAGAGAAAGTTCATGCTTTAAAATACATAGCAACAATGTATTACCAATTAGGCAACCAAGAAAAAGCTTTAGAAATATTCAAGCAAGGAATTGAGTTGATAAGAGAGAGAGGAATAGCATACGCCAACTACCTGGAAGCAATGGCACAATGTTATCAGATGACTTCTGAATACGACAAAGCCATTGAACTTGAAGAACAAGCCATAGACATCTTGAGAAAACAGAGTTTAAGAGACAGCACACTTATCGCTTATAGATATCATGCTTTAGCCGAATACCAATATGCCAAAGGCTGTATTGATAAAGCATTTGAACTTCAATATTTAGCCATTCGATGTTTATCAAAAAAGCAGCAAAACCAAGATTCTGGCACAATAATACAATTACACAACATCTTAGGAGTTTGGTACAATAAATTAGGAATTTATGAAAAAGCTATTGAAGTCCTCAATAAAGCCAAAGATATATGTATAGAAATATATGGAGAAAAAAAGCATGATATATGCTAATATTATTGGAAACTTAGGCAATTCTTACGGAAGCTTAGGAGATACACAAAAAAGCATTTAGCCACACCTTGCAATCCGTTAAAATAAGAGAACAAATCAGTGATATGAATACAAAAGGAAACCTTATATACACTCACAACCTTGCATGCTTCTACAACCAACTCGGGCAACACCAAAAGGCATTAGAGCTACTTTTAGACGTTTTCAACAAACAAAAAGCACATGGTTACGAGGATTATGACTCAGCCATTGCTTCAGCACACAATATTTCTTATGCATACGAATTCTTGGGAGATTACGAGAATGCCATACGATATGAGCAGAAGAGTCTGTCAATGATGCTTGAGAAAATAAGAGGAAAGCAAATTATGGACTACACACACAACTTGAGTTATTTAATTCGCTATTACTACAAAGCCGGAAAAATCAATGATGCAATCGCCTCCATAAAAGAGCTACTCCCATTAAGTTCAAATATTATAAGACAGAATTTTTCCTTTTTAACTTCATCAGAAAGATATTTTATGTGGGAACGTATGAAACCAGAAATACAGCTTTGTATGCAATCCGCTTGCACTTTGCTCGATTCGTCCTTATATTCAACCGCTTATGATGCTTCACTTATCTACAAAGGTCTTCTGCTAAATACAAATATAGAATTCCAAAAGTTATTCGAGAAAGAAAAAAATAAAGAATTATCCACCAAATTTCAGAAATTAAATCAACTTAAAAAACAATTGACGTCTATCTCCAATGAAAAAAATAAAACCATCATTGACTCTTTGGAGCAAAAATTTTACCAGTTGGAAAAAGAACTGATAAAATCATCTAAACAGTTCGGAGATTTCACCATCCATTTATCACTTACCTGGAAAGATGTACAAAAAAAACTAAAAGAATCTGACACAGCAGTCGAGTTCATCAGTTATGTCAATGCACAGAAGCAGGTTTGCTATGCTGCATTATTACTAAAAAAGGAATGGGCATCTCCCAAATTAGTCAATATTGCCAAAGAAGAAGAGATAATACAAAAAAGTAATAACAAACAAAACCGTCCTTATTATTCATCTAAACTTGGGGAACTTATATGGAAGAACATCATATCCGAAGCAAATATCCATGAAGGAGAAAATATCTTTTTCTCGCCCATAGGTGTGTTGTATCAAATCCCCATTGAATATTTATCTTTCAAAAACAATAAATATGTTCATGAAGTATTTAAACTTAAAAGATTATCAACAACAAAAGCCTTATGCTATAGCAGCACTTCAAATATCTCACAACAAGCCATAGTCTACGGAGGTCTCAAATATGATGCTGATACAACAGCTTTAGTAGTTGAAAACAAAAAATATACTGATATTCCTCGAGACTTGAATATTCAACATACCTTCTATCCGGATTCCCTAAATCTGCGTGACGGAGCCAAATACCTCCCCGCAACCAAGATAGAAGCTGAACAAATTAAACAAGCACTGGAGAATACGAGACTTCAGCCAGCCTTATATATGGATTTACGAGGTACAGAAGAATCTTTTAAAGCTTTATCAGGTAAGAATATCAGTATGCTACATATCGCCACTCATGGCTTCTATTGGACAGAAACAGAAGCCAAACAGACAAAGGATCTTGATTTCTTGATGATGGGAGACAACAATCAATCACGCTACGTAGAAGATAAAGCATTAACTCGATCAGGACTGTTATTGTCAGGAGCAAATATTGCACTGAAAGGAAATCCTTTGCCGGAAGGATTAGAAGATGGTATACTCACCGCCAAAGAGCTTGCCGGTTTAGACTTACGAGGGTTAGACCTGGTAGTACTTTCTGCCTGCCAAACCGGACTGGGAGAAATAACCGGTGACGGAGTATTCGGCTTGCAGCGCGGTTTCAAAAAAGCGGGAGCCAACACATTATTAATGAGTCTCTGGAAAGTGGACGATAATGCTACTCAACTCTTGATGACACAGTTTTACAAGAATCTGCTCGCAGGAAAGAGCAAATTTGAATCTTTGCGCGAGGCCCAGAAGTATGTACGTGACTACGAAGTTGAAATTGAAACAACTCCCGACAAGCGCTGGCAGTCAGAAGCCAGGCAAAAAGAAAAACAGAGCAAAAAGCCTATGCCCAAAGAGTTCAAGAAAATAAAAAAATATAAGGATCCCTTTTACTGGGCTGCATTCATTTTATTGGATGCAATTGATTAACTCTTAATTTATGAAAAACATGAAAAATTACTTATTGTGCATATTCCTTGCAGTATTTACCATTAGTATTTACGGGCAAAACCACAAGAATGCTGCGGACTATAGGACAGATGCAATAAATGGAAACGCGATTGCACAATTCTATCTCGGACAGAGCTACTTTAGGGGATGGGGTATAAAACCTGATACCATACAAGCCGTTTATTGGTGGCGAAAGTCGGCTGAGCAAGGAAATCCTGCTGCACAAAACAATATGGGTGCAGCCTATAGTAATGGCTGGGGGAATTTAACCCAAAATAAAGAAACGGCCATCTATTGGTATAAAAAAGCAGCTGAAAAAAATGGGGCTTTTCCACAAAAGAACCTTGGACGCATATATGAAGACAAAGAAAACTATGAAGAGGCTTTTATCTGGTATAAAAAAGCCGCCGAACACAATAATAGCCCGGAATCTTATTATGCACAAAGCCGCTTAGCCTATTTACTGAAAAACGGGTTAGGAGTCACAAAGAATTACCCCGCCGGAATGGCATGGACAAAACGAGCAGCTAAAAACGGGAATGCAAGCGGACAGATTTCGCTTGCAATCTCTTATGAATACGGCATAGACAACATCTTGAGAAAAGATGGGAATTCAGCGTTATATTGGTACAAAAAGGCTGCTCTCAACAAAGACATTGGAGAACTCCAGAAGTCTATAGCAGAAGCTGCCATAGAAAGATTGGAAGAAGCGGGATTCAACGGACAGAATACTCTCCTCAAAATGATACCGGACTATAAACCATTCTACACTGCACCTTCGGAAAGTGAACAGAAAAGCATGCATGAATCTGTTCGCAATAGCACGGTAGAGTGGGGAAAAACAATAGGAGGGGAGGCTTCTCTAGGACAAACCCAAAATGATGAAATAAATGGATTCAGGGTAGAATTCAAAGAAGATAATATTAAAATTGGCTTTACTAAAAACTCAGAATTCACTTTATTCATCTATATTCAAGAAGATGACATAATAGTTAAAAATGGCTCTGAAAATGGTGTAGAATACAACCGAAACACCGGAAAACCGTATATGCTGCTCCGCCCCTACAGTTATGAAATAGAAGCCAAAGAATATCCCGGACAAATATTTGAACGGACAAACTACACAAACGGGAATAAATATTGGGGAGAAACCTATAATGGACAACGCCACGGATACGGCATTCATATCTGGGAAAATGGGAATATGTGGTTCGGCCCTTGGAAGGATGGTGAAAGAAATGGATACGGCGCTTACTTTGATATTACGGCACACACCATTCAGTCAGGAAAATGGATTGGAAATGAATTGATAGCCGGTACTTCTTATATCTGTAAAGAAAAAGCGGAACCGGTTCTTCCAGCCAGAACCAGAACCGTTTCAAAACCATTTTCCTATAGCGGTACTGTTCGCTATATAAATTTACCGACCAGCTCATACATGTCATACATCACAGAAGCCATCAACAAATGGGGGAAATGCCGTACCGGAGCAATCACTATGTATGGAGCAGGAGTAGGAGTGTATGGGAATAGTGGATATGCCTACACCGGCAGTACTCCCAGCAAGCTTAAGAAACGTATAGAAGAAGCCAACAGCAGCAATGCTGAAATAACAGACATCAACATCACTGAAAATGGCAACTATGTAATTATCTTAGGCGGTTCAGGGTATTGGACTCTTGGTTATCCGGATGCATTCCTCAAAAAACTGGAACAATATCGTACAGGAGATTTAAGAGACGACAATATTCTTTCGGCCTGCTTCAATGATAGAGGAGAATGGGTAGTTATCACGGACAAGCATTACAGCTATTCAAATGAAACCATCAAAAATTTCATACTGAAAGCCGAAGAACTATACGAAGAGGTTTACTATGCCTATATTACCAATTACGGGATGATAGCTTGCTGCAAAAACGGAGTATATTACAAAAACATTCCATCCAATTTGGCAGAGGCATTGAAGAAACTCACATTCAAGCCCAAAGTCATCAAGTTTACAGACAATGGATTGTACTTGATTACAGATGGAGAATCACAAAATTATTATTTTATGTAATCACTCATTTTTTTTAAATATAGGCAATAGGTTATAGCATAGGACTTTCCATGTCGTCAAATGGCTAAATACAACGTTAAAAAAAGTCGTTCAGTCCCGTTAAAGCACCATGCCGTTTTTAAGTGTTGTAACTTCGCACCGTGGTCACAAAGAAATAGGTCTCGCTAACTGACGAGTGAACGAAACCGCAAGTAACAACCATTAAAAACAAAAAACATTATGGCATTTCGTTATGTAGTAAAAAAGAGAATGGTAGGCATTGGTACCAAAACCGAGAAGTATGTAGCTGCTTCTTATTCCGTAGCAAATATTGACTTTGATAGATTATGCGACCAGGTGACCAGTCAAGGGATGGTGCCAAGAGGTATCGTAAAAGCCGTATTGGACGGTATGATTGACGCGCTCTGCACCTATGCCAGCATCGGTGCAACCGTACGGCTGGGAGACTTCGGAAGCCTCCGACCGGGATTGAACGGCAAAAGCCAGGAGGATGCAAAGTCTGTAACGGCTGATGTCGTTTACCGCCAGAAACTGATTTTCGTGCCGGGACAACGTTTGAAGAACATGATGAAACAATCGGGCATCACACGATTGGTAACCGGCTCTGAAATCGTGCCGGACAATGAAGAAAATCCCGGAGGAAACGAAAGCGGAGGCGGCGGCAATGATGGTGACCAAGGTGAAAATCCATTAGGATAAACTGATAGAGTTTTATCAAGGAAACAAACAATTCCACAGAGGAGGCTTCATGACAAGTCTCCTCTGTTTATTTATATGACCTGTTTCGCTATCCATGCACAAGCCTCAGCATCAGCCAACGCATGATGATGATGTTCCAACTGATAGCCACAGCAAACAGCCACTGTATGCAACTGATAATTAGGCAATCCCTTTATAGCACGACGTGATGCCCGCAAAGTACAATAAAACTCATAATCCGGATAATCCATGCAGTAAGTACGGAAAACAGCTTTCAGACAGCTTTCATCAAAAGCCTTGTTGTGCGCTACCAATGGCAAGCCTTCAATGCGTGGAGCTATTTCCTGCCACACAACGGGAAAGATAGGAGCATCCTGGGTATCTGCCAACGTCAGACCATGCACGCGGGTATTCCAATAAGTGTAATACTCCGGTTCGGGACGGATGAGGCTATAATAATGGTCCACAATCTCTCCATCACGTACGATAACCACTCCTACACTACAAACGCTGGTACGCTGTTCGTTGGCCGTTTCAAAATCAATGGCAGCAAAATCTTTCATCCGATATGGTTTTATAGTCGCCAAAGATACGAAAAATTCACTCTGTTCCTTTCATTCTACACCTGGTTTCCATTATCTTTGTCCCCCGGACAAAGGCTAAAATATCATGGAACATCCACTTTCGCAATTCAAATATTGTCCGAAATGCGGTTCAGCCCATTTCGAAGTTCATAACGAGAAGTCGAAGCAGTGCGCCGACTGCGGTTTCGTCTACTACTTCAACCCCTCTTCCGCCACCGTCGCCTTGATACTGAACGAGCGCGACGAGCTACTGGTGTGCCGCCGCGCCAAAGAGCCTGCCAAAGGGACGCTGGACCTCCCCGGAGGCTTCATCGACATGACCGAGACCGGAGAGGAAGGCGTTGCCCGCGAAGTAAGAGAAGAAACCGGCATGAAGGTGGCAAAGGCCGAATATCTCTTCTCCCTGCCCAATATTTACATCTATTCCGGCTTCCCCGTACACACGCTGGATATGTTTTTCCGTTGTACGGTGGAGGACACCTTGCACTTCAAGGCGATGGACGACGCGGCAGACCTCTTCTTCCTCCCCTTGAAAGATATCCGTACGGAAGAGTTCGGGCTCGGCTCCATCCGCAAAGGAGTGGGTATCTTCCTGGAAGACATGCGGAAGAACAAAAGCGAATGATTATTCGTTCCTATTATGGTATATATCCTAAAAAAGCCAAACAAGTGTAACATTTCCGGGTTAAAACCCGTATTTTTGTAAAATACCTATTCTAACAAAAGAAGATGAAACATAAAATCTCCCGAATATTGTGCACAGCACTCTGTTGCGCACCTTTACTCGCCTCAGCACAAACAAGCGAGAAGAGTACTTCTCCCAAGCGACTCTACCAGGAAGGACAAACGCTGTTCCAGCAAAAGGCCTATGCTGCCGCCATCTCTCCGTTGCAAGCCTATGTACGCCAGATGAATGCAGACGGCAAGCCTCTGCCCGATACCGGCGAGCGGCAAGAAGCGGAATACATGCTGGTATGCGCCGCATACGAGCTCAGAGACCCCAAAAGCATAGACTTGCTCCGCGCCTTCCTGGACGAATATCCTGATACTCCCCATGCCAACCGCATCTATGCATTAATCGCCTCCTCCTATTTCTTCGAAGGCAATTATGACGATGCCCTCGCCATGTTCAACTCCGCCCGCCTCGACCTTCTGGGTACCGAGGAGCGTGACGACATGACCTACCGCCTTGCCACCTGCTATCTGAAGACGGGCAATGTAAAGGAAGCAGCCATCTGGTTCGAGACCCTGCGCAGTACCAGCAGGAAATATTCAGCGGACTGTGCTTACTACATCTCTTATATCCGATATACCCAAGGACGGTATGACGAAGCGCTCAGCGGTTTCCTGCCTCTGCAGGACAATGCCAAGTACAAGAACCTGGTCCCCTATTACATCGCCGAAATCTACTTGTTGAAGAAACAGTACGACAAGGCAGAAATTGTAGCGCAAAATGCTTTGTCGGCCCACCCCGACGGTCTGAGCTACACGCACACGGCGGAGCTGAACCGCATCCTCGGTACAGCCGAATACCATTTCGGGAAATATCACGAAGCCATAAAGTCCTTCGAGCAATACCTGGAGCACAATGCCGAATCTGCCACTCATAGAAGAGATGCCCTCTACATGCTGGGTATGTCCTATTATCAATGCGGCGTGTATTCCCAAGTTCCTGCCATCCTTGGCGAAGTGACTACCGAGAACGACGCTCTCTCCCAAAATGCCTACCTGCACATGGGACTGGCTTACCTGCAACTGGCCGACAAGACCAAGGCACGTATGGCCTTCGAGCAGGCTGCCGCTTCCAATGCCGACCCGAAAATCAAGGAACAAGCCGCCTATAACTACGCCTTATGCATTCACGAAACCTCCTATTCCGCTTTCGGCGAATCGGTGACCGTCTTTGAGAAATTCCTGAACGAATTTCCAAACTCTCCTTATGCCGAGAAAGTCAGCAACTACCTGGTGGAAGTATACATGAATACACGCAGCTATGATGCCGCACTCAAGTCCATCGACCGTATCTCCCATCCCAGCAAAGCCATTCTGGAAGCCAAACAAAAGATTCTGTTCCAACTCGGGACCCAGTCTTTTGCCAACACGCAGTTCGAACAAGCCATCGGTTACTTCAACCAAAGCGTCACGTTGGGGCAATACAACCTCCAGACCAAGGCAGACGCCCTCTACTGGCTCGGCGAGTCTTATTACCGCCTGAACCGGATGAGAGAAGCCGCCCGCAATTTCAACGAATATCTGTCACTCACCCGGCAGAGGGATACGGAGATGTTCGCCCTTGCCTACTATAACCTGGGCTACATCGCTTTCCACCAGAAAGACTATTCGACGGCAGAGAACCGTTTCCGCAACTTTGTCCAACTGGAGAAAGGTGAAAATCCGACCGCATTGGCAGATGCCTACAACCGTATCGGTGACTGCAACCTGCACGTCCGCCGCTTCGACGAAGCCAAGCAATACTATACAAAAGCAGAAAGCCTGGGAACACCTGCCGGCGACTACTCCTACTATCAGCTGGCCCTTGTAGCCGGCCTGCAAAAAGACTATTCCGGAAAGGTTACTTTACTGGACCGCCTTGCCGTCAAATATCCCAATTCGCCTTATGCCATCAATGCCCTTTACGAAAAAGGGCGCTCCTACGTACAGAGCAACAACAGCCCCCAAGCTATCGCCGCCTTCCGCGAATTGCTCGGCAAGTATCCCGAGAGTCCCGTCAGCCGTAAAGCAGCTGCAGAAATCGGCCTGCTTTACTACCAGAACGACGACTATGACCGTGCCATAGAAGCCTACAAACATGTAGTCACCCAATATCCCGGAAGCGAGGAAGCCCGCCTTGCCATGCGCGACTTAAAGTCCATCTACGTAGATGCCAACCGCGTGGATGAGTTTGCCGCCCTTGCCGCCCAAATGCCGGGAGAAATCCGCTTCGAACCCAGTGAGCAAGACTCGCTGACTTACATCGCTGCCGAAAAAGTATATATGAAAGGCGAAGCCGCACCTGCCAAAGAGAGCTTCACCCGCTATCTGCAAAGTTATCCGGGAGGCGCTTTCAGCCTGAATGCACACTACTACCTCTGCGTCATAGGCAAAGAGCAGAAAGATGACGAGGCGGTATTGGAACATGCCGGAAAACTGCTGGAATACCCCGATAACCCATATTCTGAAGAGGCTTTGCTGATGCATGGAGAAATTCTGTTCAACCGCCAGCAATATGACCTGGCATTGGCCGACTACAAGAAATTGCAGGCCAAAGCCACCACGGCAGAGCGCCGCCAGCTTGGCGCTATCGGTGTACTGCGCTGTGGAGCACTGATGCATGATGATGCGGAAGTCATCAACGCCGCCACAGCCTTGCTTGCCGAAGCCAAGCTGTCTCCGGAGCTCCGGAACGAGGCATTGTACTACCGTGCCAAGGCATACCTCAACCAGAAAGCCGACAAGAAGGCAATGGATGACCTTCAGCTGCTGGCCAAAGACACCCGTACCCTTTATGGAGCCGAAGCCAAATATCTGGTGGCATTACAATGGTACAACGCCGGTAATTATGCCTCTGCCGAAAAGGAAATCCTTAATTTCATCGACCAAAGCACACCGCATGCCTACTGGCTGGCACGCAGTTTCATCCTTCTGTCTGATGTATATGTAGCCATGGACAAGAAGCTCGATGCACGCCAATACCTATTGAGCCTGCAGCAGAACTACCAGGCCGACGACGATATAGCAAGCATGATTAACGAAAGACTGGAGAAATTGAAGTAAGAAATATAGCACATTATGAAAAAGATACAATATATCCTCGCAGGAACTATGCTTGTCTCCCTCTCTTTGGGAGCACAAGCCCAGACACAACCCCAAGATACCACCATGAACCGTACGGTAGTCGTGGAACAAGAATATAATCCGGACATCATGGATGCCTCCAAAGTGAACGTGCTTCCCAAGGTGGAACCTCCTACCGTCAGCAAAAAGGCGGTGGAATATGACGCCACCCTGATGCCGGCAACCCATATCCCGGCAGGTATCATGCAAGCCTATACCGGAAAAGAGACGCAGGCGAAAGCGCTGCCCGGATATGTACGCTTGGGATACGGTAACTACGGTAACCTCGATGTACGCGCCAACTACCTCTTCTCTTTATCCCCCAAAGACCGCCTCAACCTGACATTCACAATGGATGGCATGGATGGCAAACTGGACTTGCCGGATAATGGCGGGAAGTGGAATTCATTCTACTACCGTACCCATGCTGCCATGGATTATGTACATGCCTTCAGCAAAGTCGATTTGAATATTGCCGGAAAGTTCAACCAAAGCAATTTCAACTTCCTGCCCGACTTCGTCAGCAACAAGCAGAAATTCGTTTCGGGTGATGTACATTTCGGGGTAAGTTCCACGAGCGACGATATGCCTCTCCAATTCCGTGCCGAAACCAATTTGTTGGTCTACCAGCGCCAACACGACCTCATGGTGAGCAATATCAAAGAAAATATCGTGCGTACCAAAGCCGATGTCACCGGTTCCATCTCCGATGAGCAGACCATCGGCATGGCTTTTGCCATGGACAATACATTCTACAGCGACGGACGTTTCGAGAATCACACCGACGTAGACTTCAATCCATACTATCTCTTTCAGAATGACGACTGGAAAATACGTCTCGGCGCACACGTCGACCTGGCTTTCGGCTTCGGCAAGAAGTTCCGCGCCGCTCCCGACGTAGAAATACAATACATCTTCTCGGACAGCTACATCCTCTACGCACAAGGTAAGGGAGGACGGCTACAGAACGATTTCCGCCGTCTGGAAACCATTACGCCTTATGGCATTACAAACCAGCAGCTTGACAATACCTACGAACAGCTCAACGCAGCCATCGGCTTCAAGGCAAGTCCGGTCAGCGGATTGTGGTTCAACCTATACGGCGGGTATCAAGATTTGAAAAACGACCTGATTGACACTCCGACTGTCAAGTCCGACGGGATAAGCAATGTTTTCCTCACAGAAGACACCAAGAACCTCTACGCCGGAGCCGACCTGAGCTACAACTACAAGGATGTTTTTTATCTCGCCGCCAATGCCGTCTATCGCCATTGGACAACGGACTCAGACGGTTCTGATGTCGTAGTAAGTTTCAAACCGGCCGTAGAAGGCAATCTCAATCTCAAGGTACGCCCCATCTCCCCACTGCTTGTCGGCATCGGCTATCAGCACATCTCACGCCAAGGCGTGGAGGGCAACAAGGCAGACCCCGTCAGCAATCTCTATCTAAACGGCAGTTACGAACTCTTCAAAGGAATCTCCGTGTATGCGCGCGTGAACAACTTGCTGAACAAAGATTACCAGTACTACTGGGGATACCCTTCAGAAGGTCTCAGTTTCTTAGGTGGAGTAAGCTTCCTCTTTTAATAGAGGTAGCACAAGCCGAAGCTCTAATTTGAACAAAAAAGGTCATTTTTGCTAAATTCTCCTTATATTATAAGGTGGGAAGAATCTTTTTTTCCTACTTTTGCGGGCGAATTCAGTGGCGGGAGTCACTAAAAAACAGAAATTTATGCAGAAAAACCTTGTCATAGTCGAGTCTCCGGCGAAAGCAAAAACCATCGAGAAATTCCTTGGAAAAGATTTCAAAGTCCTTTCCAGCTACGGCCATATACGTGATTTGAAGAAAAAAGAATTCAGTATTGACGTAGACAAAGACTTCAAACCGCATTACGAGATACCGGCGGATAAAAAGAAACTCGTAACCCAGCTGAAAGAAGAAGCCGAGCAGGCAGAAACCGTATGGCTGGCTTCCGATGAGGACCGCGAAGGGGAAGCCATCGCATGGCACTTGTACGAAGTGCTGAAACTGAAACCGGAACACACCAGACGTATCGTCTTCCATGAAATCACCAAAGGTGCCATCCTGAAAGCGATAGAAAATCCCCGTGACATTGACATCAACTTGGTCGATGCCCAGCAAGCCCGACGTATCCTGGACCGTATCGTAGGTTTTGAACTTTCACCGGTATTGTGGAAGAAAGTGAAACCTGCCCTTTCTGCAGGCCGTGTACAGTCCGTAGCCGTCCGTCTCATTGTAGAGCGCGAACGCGAGATACATGCATTCCAGACCGAAGCATCCTACCGTGTTACCGCCGTATTCCTCGTTCCGGACACTGACGGCAAAACAGTGGAAATGAAAGCCGAACTGGCGCACCGGCTCAAGACAAAGGCAGAAGCCCGGAAATTGCTGGAGAGCTGTAAAGCAGCCACGTTTACCATCAGCGACATCACTACCCGTCCGCTGAAGAAAACTCCCGCAGCCCCGTTCACCACCTCTACCTTGCAGCAGGAGGCTGCCCGCAAACTGGGATTCACCGTGGCACAGACCATGATGGTGGCGCAACGTCTGTACGAATCCGGATTGATAACCTACATGCGTACCGACTCCGTCAACCTTTCCGAACTTGCCGTCAACGCCAGCCGTGAAACCATCTCCAACCTAATGGGCGAACGTTACGTACACAACCGCCACTTCGCCACCAAGACCAAAGGAGCGCAAGAAGCCCACGAAGCTATCCGCCCCACCTATATGGAGAATGCCAAGATAGAAGGTACCCCGCAGGAAAGAAAGCTGTACGACCTCATCTGGAAACGTACCATCGCCTCGCAGATGGCAGATGCCGAAGTGGAAAAGACAACCGTAACCATTGCTATCAGCAACGAGACGGAGACTTTCACTGCAACCGGCGAAGTGGTGAAATTCGACGGTTTCCTCCGTGTCTACCGCGAATCATACGATGATGACGTAGAAACCCAGGAAGATGAGGCACGCCTACTGCCCCCTCTGAAAAAAGGACAGAAGCTCGAACATGAAGGTATCACCGCTACCGAACGTTTCACCCAACACCCTCCCCGCTACACGGAAGCAAGCCTTGTGCGCAAATTGGAGGAACTGGGTATCGGACGTCCGTCTACCTATGCTCCGACCATTTCCACCATCCAGCAACGCGAATACGTGATAAAAGGAGAAAAAGCAGGTGAAGAACGCACCTACAATGTGCTTAACCTGCAGGGTAATGAAATAACGGACAACAACCATACAGAAATCACCGGAGCTGAAAAGTCAAAACTGATGCCGACAGACACCGGTATTGTGGTCAATGACTTCCTGATAGAGTACTTCCCGGACATCCTTGACTACAACTTCACTGCGAGCGTCGAAAAGCAATTCGACGAAATAGCCGAAGGTGACAAGCAATGGACCGCCATTCTGAAAACATTCTATAAGAAATTCCATCCTTCGGTGGAGAACACGCTTGCCGCGAAAACCGCCCACAAGGCAGGCGAACGGATTCTAGGAACAGACCCCGTCAGCGGAAAACAAGTGTCTGTAAAAATCGGACGTTTCGGCCCAGTAGCACAGATAGGTACTGCCGAAGACGAGGAAAAGCCCCGTTTCGCCCAGGTAAAAAAAGAAATGTCCATCGAGACCATTACGCTGGAAGAAGCGCTGGAGCTGTTCAAACTTCCCCGTACTCTCGGAGAGTACGAAGGCAAGAATGTAGTCGTAGGTGCGGGACGTTTCGGACCTTATATCCAGAACAACGGCTTGTATGCCTCATTACCCAAGACAATGGACCCGATGACCGTTACGCTGGAAGAAGCTATTGAACTTTTGCAAAAGAAACAAGAAGCAGAAGCCCAGAAACATATCAAGAAGTTTGAGGAAGAACCGGAACTGGAAATCCTGAATGGACGCTATGGCCCTTACATCGCTTATAAAGGCAGCAACTACAAGATTCCTAAAGACATCATCCCTCAAGACCTAAGCCTTCAGGCTTGTCTGGAGATTGTGAAACTGCAAAGCGACAAGGAGACGGGCAAGTCGAAACGGACTGCAAAGGTAACCAAGCCCACAGCCAAGTCAACAACGAAAACCAGTAAGGCGACGAAGGCAGCGACAACCAAGGCCACTTCAACAGCCAAGAAAAAGTAAAATGAAAGTACATGATACAAAATCCTCCTTTGCCGGACAAAATATCCGGCAAAGGAGGATTTTCTTTTTTCTTTCATCTTTCCCTTCCAATTTAAGGTTGCTTTTACCGTTATTCTCATAAAAGAGCTCCAAGACGGTCGAAACAAGTGAAAGTTTTCTTTCTATATCAAATAAATATATATATTTGTGCTAAAGGCAATTACAGCAAGCAAACAAACAAAAAATGAAAGGTATGAATAAAATTTTCTTTACCAAAAGAACTTCCATTCTGTTACTGGCAATATCTCTGTTCAGCAGTTGTATGGAAAAAGACGTGTATCAAGGAGATAAGAATACACCGTTGAATCCCACAGAGATATTCGATTTCAGTCTGACGAAAGAAGTAAAACTGAACGTCGACTATGGTTTCACCAACGACTATTACATTATTTTCGAGCTCTACAATCAGAATCCCATGAAGGAAGAGAACAACTCTTGGATAAAAGATGAGAAGCTCTCCCCCATCTATGCAGCCTCCACAGACAAAAAAGGGCAGTACTCAGGGAAAATCACCATCCCCTCCGACATTACGGAAATATGGATTTACAGTGACTATCCCGGTGCCGTTTCTCCGGTCAAGTTAGCAGTGTCCAATGAAGAAATCAATTTTGACCAGGCGGAATATATAGCATCCTTGCAAACCAACACAAGGGCAACGACAGCAGGCGGCTACAGCTATCCTGACGATTGGAAACTCATTCCGGGTACGGATTGGGATGTTTATGGTCTTCCAGTCAATATAGAAAGTATCTTGAGTATGCCACCGGCTGAAATTCTGTACAGCATCAAAAAAACATATACCAAGGTGGCCAAAGAAGGAATAAAAGTCATGCATCCGGAATGGCTCAACAATAACACAACATCCGAAATCAAAATCACTAAAGCGACGGAAGTGAGTCTTGTATTCATTAGCAGTGGTGCCGGATGGAACAATACCATCGGATATTTCACCTATCCGACCAACGAAGTCCCTACTGAAAGCACGGTCCAGAAAATCCTTGCATTCCCTAATGCGTCCCCCATCAGCAAGTCAAGCGGAACGGGCAGACTACTCTGCGGCCATGAAATGAAACTGAAATATTGGAATAAAAGTACACAGCAGTTCGAAGATAAATTCCCTGCCGGCGTTACTCTAGGCTGGTGTCTGGAAGGAATGGGCTTTAACAACGGAAACATCAAGAAGACCGGTCACACCCGCTTTTCTTACAGTTCTATGAACAGTGACAATGCACAACGCGTGGTAGCCCTGCGCGATGGAGGAACAAACCAGATTGTAGCCATCGGATTCGAAGACAATACAGACTACGACTACTGTGACGCCACATTCTATGTCAAGATAGCAGAAGCCAATGCCATTGCCCCTGAAGGACCAGAACTGCCTCCGGTAGATCCGCCCAGCAGCCTGGAATATACTGTTTATGGTACACTGACCTATGAGGACCAATGGCCCTCTGAAGGAGATTATGACATGAACGATGTAGTGGTCGAATACCAATCCACCATCTACAAAAGTGCTCTGGACGATAAGATATATAAGATTATGGATGAGTTTACCCCTATCCACAATGGAGGGAGCTACGTTTGCGGATTCGGTTACCAACTTTCCAATATCGACCCGTCCAAAGTAAGGAGCATCAATGTCACCGGTTCAGACAGCTGGGAAATGGAAACGGGACAGTCACACCCCACCATCACTCTTTTTAACGATATCAAGAAAGTGCTGGGACAAAAAATCACTGTCACCACTGAAGTGATAGACATCTCTTCCAAAGACAACTCTGTGAATCCTCCCTACAACCCGTTCATTTTTGTCAACGACAGAAACAGAGAGGTACACTTAGTGAATTATCCGCCCACCAACAAAGCCGATATGGAGCTCTTCAATACCCAGGACGATGTGTCGAACACCTCAGCAGGAATCTATTATATTGCACGCTATAAAGAGGAAATACAACTGATGCCCTTCGGAATCAACCTCCCCAACATCGTAGATTTCAATATACCTGCAGAGGGCGTAAAGATATACAACACATATCCCGACTTCATCGAATGGGTCAAATCGGACGGAAGCACCCACAAAAATTGGTATAAGAAATAAAGGACATGTTGCAAAGCCAACAATAGAACATAAAACAGAAAAACGGAGCATAGCCGAGAATCAATCCGGCTACGCTCCGCTTTCATTTATAAGAAACTTGCGTAAAGTTACATTCTGTCAGGTACCTCAATTCCCAGTAAGCCCATACCTAAGCGTACCACCTTGGCTACATTTTCGGACAATGCAAGGCGGAATATCTTCACTGCTTCGTTCTCCTCACGCAAAATGCTGAAGTCATGGTAGAACTGATTATATTCCTTCACGAGGTCGTAAGTATAGTTAGCAATCAAAGAAGGGCTATAATCCTCACCCGCCTGCTTCACAATAGCGGCAAAGTCTGCAACCATCTGTATCAGTCCCTCTTCCTTCTCACTCAGTTCAATGCCGGCAGGCAACTGGGCAGGGATTTCGATACCGGCCTCTTTTGCCTTGCGGAGAACAGACTGGATACGTGCATAAGTATATTGGATGAACGGCCCCGTATTACCATTAAAGTCGATGGACTCTTTCGGATTGAACGTCATATTCTTGCGGGCATCCACTTTCAGGATGAAGTATTTTAAGGCACCCAGACCAACGATACGGGCGATATTGTCCGCCTCTTCCTTTGTCAGACCATCCAGTTTACCCAGTTCATTGCTGGTCTCTTTGGCTGTATCAATCATCTCCGCCATCAGGTCGTCAGCATCAACCACGGTACCTTCGCGGCTCTTCATCTTGCCCTCGGGAAGTTCCACCATACCGTAAGAGAAGTGCACCAACCCTTTACCCCATTCGAAGCCCAGTTTGTCGAGCAGGATGGACAATACCTGGAAATGGTAATTCTGTTCGTTGCCTACCACATAAATCATCTTGTCGATGGGATAATCTGCAAAACGGAGTTTAGCAGTACCTATATCCTGCGTCATGTAGACGGATGTACCGTCCGCACGCAGCAGCAGCTTGTGGTCCAACCCCTCCCCCGTGAGGTCTGCCCATACAGAGCCATCTTCTTTCCGGTAGAAGAAGCCTTTCTCCAGGCCTTCCATCACCTTCTCCTTACCTTCGAGGTACGTGTTTGATTCGTAATATATCTTATCAAAAGTTACACCCATCATACGGTAAGTCTCGTCGAAACCTGCATACACCCAGTCGTTCATCTTCTTCCAGAGCGCACGTACTTCCGGGTCATTGGCCTCCCACTTTACCAGCATTTCACGAGCCTCCTTCATCAAAGGAGATTCAGCTTCCGCCTTGGCTTTGGCTTCTTCCTCATTCATGCCTTCGCTTTGGAACTTGGCCATCAGTTCTTTCACTTCCGCTTTATAATGCTTGTCGAAGGAAACATAGTAATCGCCAATCAAGTGATCTCCCTTCTTGCCGGATGATTCGGGAGTTTCACCATTCCCGTACTTCTGCCATGCCAACATGGACTTACAGATATGAATTCCACGGTCATTGACAATATTTGTCTTTACTACCTTATTACCGTTGGCAGCCACTATATTAGCCAGCGCATTTCCCAAAAGATTATTGCGTACATGGCCCAAATGAAGCGGTTTGTTGGTGTTGGGAGAAGAATACTCAATCATCACCAATGGAGAGTTGTCAGTAACAGCCACGATGCCGTACTGCTTGTCCGCATGAATACCATTCAACAATTCTATCCACGCAGAGGAGGCAATGGTCAGGTTCAAGAAGCCCTTGATGACATTAAATGCTGCAACCGAAGGCTCGTTTGCCTGCAAGTATTCACCGATTTCCTGGGCCGTCTGCTCCGGTCCTTTCTTGGACATACGGAGGAAAGGGAATACAACCAGCGTGAGGTGTCCCTCAAATTCTTTCTTGGTTTTCTGCAACTGCACTTGTGCGGCAGGAACATCCTGACCGTACAGCGCTTTCAGTCCGCTCATTACGGACGCTACCAATTTCTGTTCTATATTCATGATTCAAATGTATTTTCTGCGTGCAAAGATAGCGTAAACCGAAATCAGTACAAAACAAGCAGGCTTGTTTTTATGGCCTCACAAGATATTCAACATACAAAGAGGGGACGCTCTTTGTAAAACGTCCCCTTTTGTATGTTGAGTATACTGTTCTTATTCAGCTGTCAATTCCGTACCTGGTTTGAATTTAACAACTTTCTTTGCAGCAATCTCGATAGGCTTTTTAGTAGAGGGGTTGATACCCATACGCGCTCCTCTTTCCACCACACTGAAAGTTCCAAAACCAACCAATGATACTTTATCACCGGCCTTCATTGCCTTAGTGACTGATGCGATAAATGCATCCAATGCTTTCTTTGAATCAGTCTTTGACAAACCAGACTCCGCTGCCATAGCGCTAATAAGTTCCGCCTTATTCATAATGCTTAAAATTAATTAATATGTTACACAAAAGATATTTTTACTTTTCATCACAAACCTCCACAAAAATAGAGCAATATTTCTGAATATCAAATAAAAACATTAAAAAAATATTGGAAAACAACGAAAAAGAAGGAATAGAATCTGCTTTTTCTGTTATAGAACAGAATTTATTCGTATTTTTGCCGGAGAAAGCAAAAACAGGCAACTGTTTTTGAACTGTAAAATGAATTGAAACAACAGATTATGAATACTATACCGACAGTAACCAAAAACCTTTTAATCATCAATGTACTGATGTTTCTGGGTACCATCGTCGCCCAAAGCTACGGCATCGACCTCGCCCAATATCTGGGATTGCATTTTTTTCTTGCCGAAGATTTCAATGCAGCACAATTGATAACATATATGTTCATGCACGCTGGATTCGCGCACATATTTTTCAACATGTTTGCCGTATGGATGTTCGGACGTATTTTAGAGCAGGTATGGGGGCCAAAACGATTTCTGTTCTACTATCTGGTGTGCGGTATAGGAGCCGGAATTATCCAGGAGGTGGTACAGTATATTCATTATGAGACAGTACTTTCCGCCTATGACAGCGTAAATACCGGCATGGCCATCATCCCGATGGAGGAATATCTCAATATGATGACTACCGTGGGAGCTTCGGGAGCAGTATACGCCATTCTGCTGGCATTCGGCATGTTGTTCCCCAACCAGCAAATGTTCGTCTTTCCGCTACCGTTTCCTATCAAAGCCAAGTATTTCGTTATCGGATATGCCTTGATTGAACTTTATGCCGGATTTGCAAACAGTGCAGGAGACAATGTGGCTCACTTCGCACATCTGGGTGGTATGGTATTCGGCTTTATCCTGATTATGTACTGGAGAAAAAAGAACAGAGGAAATGGCTACTATTATAACTGATTTGAAAGAAACTTTCCGTAGAGGGAACATTTATATCCAACTGATTTACATCAATGTAGCGGTATTCATACTTACTACGCTAACCGAAGTCATGTTCCAGTTGTTCAACCGGAGCATAGCAGGCGTATTCGAATGGTTGGAACTGCCGGCATCAGTCCTACGCTTCATCCTGCAACCATGGTCACTACTGACATATATGTTCATGCATGCAGGATTCATGCACATTCTTTTCAATATGCTGTGGCTTTACTGGTTCGGTGCACTGTTCCTGAGTTTCTTCTCTGCAAAGCATCTCCGGGGTGTATACATTCTGGGAGGAATTTGCGGCGGTCTGCTCTATATGGCCGCCTATAACATTTTCCCGTATTTCCGTCCCATGACAGACTATTCTTTCATGCTGGGCGCTTCTGCCTCTGTACTTGCCATTGTAGCCGCCACCGCCTATCGCGAGCCCAACTATCCGATACGGCTACTGCTGTTCGGAACCATCCGGCTGAAATACCTGGCACTCATCGTTATAGGCACCGATTTACTGTTCATCACCTCCAGCAATGCCGGTGGACACATCGCACATTTAGGAGGTGCGCTGGCAGGGGTATGGTTTGCCGCCAGCCTCAGCAAAGGTAGTGACCTGACCTCATGGATAAACAAATGTCTGGATACCTTAGTTTCCATCGTCAGCTTCAAACCCAGAAAGCCGAAAATGAAAGTACACTACGGTACTGGCAAACAAAAAGATTATGATTACAACGCACGGAAAAAAGCCCAATCCGACGAGATAGACCGCATTCTCGACAAATTAAAGAAATCGGGATACGAAAGCCTTACTACAGAGGAAAAGAAAAGCTTGTTCGACGCGAGTAAACGTTAAACCAATGGAAAATGGAAAACGGAAAATGAAAAATGAGAATATAACCGCCACTCTTATTTTCAGTTTTCACCTTTCAATTTTCAACTATTATAATGAAGCATCTCGGTAATTTTGTCGCTCTCCTGATTTTAGCGGTCAATGCCTTATTTACGGGCCTATTACTGTTCACCGCCTATAGTCCGCACATCCAGCCGGTCACACATCCGGTGCAATCGTGCCTGGGGCTGACATTTCCCGTGTTCCTGATGATAAATGCCGGCTTCCTCATTTTTTGGCTGGTCATCCAGCGCTATAGGTCGGCTTTGCTGCCCCTAATAGGGATGTTGCTCTGCTATTCGCAGATACGCACCTATCTGCCCATCAACTTCCATACAGACCACTTACCGGAAACAAGTATCAAACTGCTCTCCTACAACATTATGGGATTTGACGGTGCCGCCAAACAAGATGGCAAAAACCCGATATTGACCTATTTGAAGGAAAGTGGCGCCGATATCCTCTGTCTGCAGGAATATTCCACAGTACAATCCTCAAAGCATCTTTCGCAAAAAGACGTAGAGCGGGAACTCAAGGCATATCCATACCACCGCATCAACACAGTGGGTAGCGGAAAGGGACATACCAACAAGATAGCATGTTACTCTAAATTTCCGATTCTCTCGTCACGCATATTGGATTATCCCAGCGAATACAACGGTTCGGTACTCTATGAAATCAAGATTGGGGAAGACACGGTTACCCTCATCAACAATCATCTGGAGTCCAACAAGCTGACCAAAGCCGATAAAGTCGTGTACGAAGACATGCTGAAAGCTCCCGAAAAGGAAAAAGTGAAAAGCGGCGCACGCCTGCTGCTGCATAAGCTGGCAGAAGCATCGGCCATCCGTGCCCCGCAGGCTGACACTATTGCACATGAAATAACCGCTTCACCGCATCCTTACATTATTGTATGCGGCGATTTCAACGATACCCCCATCTCCTATACCCACCGCACCATCGCCCAGGATTTGGACGACGCATTCACCCAATCAGGACGGGGGCTGGGAATCTCCTACAACCAGAACAAATTCTATTTTAGGATAGACAACATATTAATCAGCAAGAACCTGCGGTCGTACAACTGTACGGTAGACCGTTCCATAAGAGAGTCCGATCACTATCCGATATGGTGCTATATCACTAAGAGATATTGAAAATTAATACTTAAACATTTAATACTTAGAAAACAATGTTCAAAAAATGTATTCTAATTTTAGCAGCAAGTTGTATGATGTACTCCTGTGCCACCCAGACGGAAAGCAATCCGTTCCTTACTGAGTTTCAAACACCCAATGGCGTGCCTCCATTCGATAAAATCAAGTTGGAGCACTATGAACCCGCATTCCAGAAAGGTATAGAAGAGCAGAACGCCAATATCCAAGCCATCATTGACAATACGGAAGCCCCTACTTTCGAAAATGTCATTGTTGCCCTCGACAACAGCTCTCCCACCCTGGACCGTGTAGGCGGTGTATTTTTCAACCTGACGGAGGCCGAAACTACCGATGAACTGACAGCCCTTTCCATGAAACTGGCTCCGACATTGGCCGAACACGAAGACAACATCTCCCTCAACCAGGAGCTTTTCAAGAAAGTGGATGCTGTCTACAGCCAGAAAGATGCTCTCGGCCTGACCCGCGAACAACAAAGGCTGCTGGAAAAAACCCATAAGAAATTTATCCGTTCCGGCGCCAATCTTCCGGCCGACAAACAAGCCCGTCTGCGTGAGATCAACAAGCAGCTTTCCACACTCGGAATCACGTTCAGCAACAACATCCTGAACGAAAACAACGACTTCAAGCTTTATGTAGGAAAAGAGGAAGACCTCGCCGGACTTCCCCAATGGTTCCGCGAAAGCGCCATGGCTGAAGCCCGTGCCACCGGACAGGAAGGCAAATGGCTGTTTACCCTCCATAATGCAAGCCGCCTGCCTTTCCTTCAATACTCTGCTAACCGGCCGCTACGCGAACAGATGTACAAGGCCTACATCAACCGCGGCAATAACAATGACAAGAACGACAACAAGAAAATCATTACCGACATCGTACGCCTGAGACTTGAAAAGGCGCAACTGCTGGGTTTCGACTGTTACTCCAACTTTGTATTGGACAATACAATGGCAAAGAATTCCACCGCCGTGATGGACTTCCTCAACAACTTGTGGAGTTATGCACTCCCCAAAGCAAAAGCCGAAGCAGCCGAACTCCAGAAGCTGATGGACAAAGAAGGCAAAGGCGAGAAGCTGGAAGCCTGGGACTGGTGGTATTACACCGAAAAACTCCGCAAAGAAAAATATAACCTCGAAGAAGAAGAGATTAAGCCCTACTTCAAACTGGAAAACGTACGTGAAGGCGCCTTTGCCGTTGCCAACAAACTCTATGGCATTACGCTGACAAAGCTCGAAGGTATCCCCGTCTATCATCCCGATGTAGAAGTGTTTGAAGTGAAAGCCGCAGACGGCTCACAAGTAGGAATCTTCTATGTAGATTACTTCCCGCCGTCCCGGCAAAAGCGGTGGTGCCTGGATGAGCAATTACCGCGAACAACAAGGCAGCATACGTCCATTGGTATGCAACGTATGCAGCTTCACCAAGCCCGTAGGCGACACTCCTTCCCTGCTGACCATCGACGAAGTGGAAACTTTGTTCCATGAATTCGGCCATGCCCTGCACGGATTATTGACCCAATGCCAGTATAAAGGTACTTCAGGCACCAATGTCGTACGCGACTTCGTGGAACTCCCCTCTCAAATCAACGAGCATTGGGCTACCGAACCCGAAGTGTTGAAAATGTATGCCAAGCATTACAAGACCGGCGAAGTCATCCCCGACAGCCTCATCGAAAAGATACTGAAACAAAAGACCTTCAACCAGGGTTTCATGACTACCGAGCTGCTGGCAGCCGCCATTCTCGACATGAACCTGCACAACCTGACTGATACCGAAGGTCTTGATGTCGTTGCATACGAAAAAGAAGCGATGGACCAACTGGGGCTGATTCCGGAAATAGCTCCCCGCTACCGTACCACATACTTCAACCACATCATCGGCGGTTATGCTGCAGGCTACTACAGCTATCTGTGGGCAAACGTTCTGGACAACGATGCCTTCGAAGCTTTCAAGGAACACGGTATTTTCGACAAGCAGACAGCCGACCTCTTCCGCCGGAATGTTCTGGAGAAAGGAGACAGCGAAGACCCGATGACTCTCTATAAAAACTTCAGAGGAACTGAGCCTCAATTAGACCCGATGTTAAAAAATCGCGGTATGAAGTAAGATTTGTGAAAAAAAAGCTATATTTGCAGCCTTGTATGCAACAGAATTTAATTAAAAAGTAATCATAATAAACTAAAAGTAACATGCAAAACAAAGGATTTGTAAGGGTTTTTGCGATATTGCTCACACTGGTGTGTGTGTTCTATCTCTCCTTCTCTTTTGTGACTCGCCATTACACACGTAAGGCTAAAGAGTTCGCAAAAGGCGATGTGAAAGTAGAACAGGACTACCTCGATTCTCTGGCAAACGAGAAAGTGTGGTTCGGCAATTGGACGCTGAAACAATGTCGTGAAATGGAAATCAGTTTAGGTTTGGACTTGAAGGGTGGTATGAACGTCATCCTGGAAGTGTCGGTACCCGATGTCATCAAGGCATTGGCGGACAACAAGTCTGACGAAGCATTCAACCAGGCACTGGCCACTGCGGCAAGCAGGCTACCACAAGCCAGGATGACGTAATCACCCTATTCATCAGAGAGTATCACAAGCTTGCTCCGGGTGCTCCGCTGTCACAACTGTTCGCAACCCAGCAATTAAAAGACAAAGTGACTCAGAAGTCTACCGACGCAGAAGTCGAGAAAGTATTGCGCGAAGAGGTAAAGGCAGCCGTTGAGAATTCCTATAATGTGCTCCGTACCCGTATCGACCGCTTCGGTGTAGTTCAGCCCAACATCCAGAGCCTGGAAGACAAAATGGGACGTATCATGGTGGAACTTCCGGGTATCAAAGAGCCTGAACGTGTAAGAAAATTGCTACAAGGTTCTGCCAATCTGGAATTCTGGGAAACATACACAGCCAAAGACGTTACTCCTTATCTGCAAGCTGCCGACACCAAGTTGCGTGCCATCGTTGCAAGCGAAACTCCGGCAGAAGAGGCAGACAGCGCAGCTACCGAAGCTCCTGCCGTAGCCCAAGCTACCAGCACAGCCGACAGTCTTGCCGCTGCTTTAAAGGGTGAAAACAAGACACAAACCGCTGACCTTGCACAAATAAAGAAAGAACACCCGCTGTTCGCAATCTTGCAAGTCAACCCCAGCGGACAAGGTCCTGTTGTAGCCTATGCCAACTACAAGGATACAGCTGAAATCAACAGATACCTTTCCATGCCGGAAGTTCAGGCCGAAATGCCGAAAGACTTGCGTCTGAAATGGGGAGTATCTCCTTATGAATATGATCCGAAAGCTCAGACTTTCGAACTTTATGCCATCCGTTCCACAGAACGTAACGGCAAGGCGCCTCTGGAAGGTGATGTAGTGGTTAGCGCCAAAGACGAATACGACCATTACGGTAAACCTGCCGTAAGTATGTCTATGAACACTGACGGTGCACGTCGCTGGGCTCAGCTCACCAAACAGAATATCGGCAAGAGCATCGCTATCGTGTTGGATGGTTATGTTTATTCCGCACCGAACGTAAACAATGAAATCACTGGCGGTAACTCACAAATTACCGGTCACTTTACTCCGGAACAAGCAAAAGACTTGGCAAACGTGTTAAGATCAGGTAAGATGCCAGCTCCTGCGCACATCGTACAAGAAGATATCGTAGGTCCTTCACTGGGACAAGCTTCCATCAATGCCGGTATCATGTCATTCATCGTAGCATTGATTCTGCTGATGGTTTACATGTGCTCTATGTACGGATTCATTCCGGGTATGGTTGCCAACGGCGCTCTGGTGCTGAACTTGTTCTTCACACTTGGGTATCCTCTCTTCCTTCCAGGCCGCTCTGACAATGTCCGGTATTGCCGGTATGGTACTGTCGCTCGGTATGGCTGTGGATGCCAACGTATTGATTTACGAACGTACCAAAGAAGAGTTGCGTGCAGGTAAAGGTGTCAAGAAAGCACTTGCCGACGGTTACTCCAATGCTTTCTCCGCAATCTTCGACTCTAACCTGACATCTATCATCACAGGTATCATCCTGTTCAACTTCGGTACAGGTCCTATCCGCGGTTTCGCCACGACACTGATTATCGGTATCCTGATTTCATTCTTTACCGCTGTGTTCATGACACGTTTGTTCTACGAGCACTTCATGAACAAAGACAAGTTGCTGAACCTGACATTCTCTTCCAAGATTTCCAAGAACCTGATGGCGAACGTACACTTCGACTTCATGGGCAGAAACAAGCTGTGGTTGACCATCACCGGAGCTGCCGTAGTTGTATGTATCGCTTTCCTCGCTACCCGTGGACTGAGCCAGAGCATCGACTTCACCGGCGGACGTAACTTCAAGGTACAGTTTGAGAACAAGGTAGAACCCGAACAGGTTCGTGAACTTATCTCCAGCAAGTTCGGCGATGCCAATGTCAGTGTCATCGCTATCGGTGCTGACGGCAAGACCGTACGTATCAGTACCAACTACCGTATCGAAGAAGAAGGTAACAACATCGACTCCGAAATCGAAGCATACCTGTACGAGACCCTGAAGCCGTTGCTGACCCAGAACATCACGCTGGAAACCTTCATCGACCGTGAGAACCATACGGGCGGCAGTATCATCAGCTCACAGAAGGTAGGTCCGAGTATTGCAGACGACATCAAGGTATCCGCTATCTGGTCTGTTGTACTTGCATTGATTGCCATCGGTATCTATATCCTGATCCGTTTCCGCAATATTGCATACAGTATCGGTTCAGTAGCCGCATTGGCTTGTGATACCATCATCATCCTGGGTGCCTACTCCATCTGTTGGGGCTGGATGCCGTTCTCTCTGGAAATCGACCAGACCTTTATCGGTGCTATCCTGACGGCTATCGGTTACTCAATCAACGATAAGGTGGTAATCTTCGACCGTGTACGCGAGTTCTTCGGTCTCTATCCGAAGCGTGACAAGTTCCAGTTGTTCAATGACTCATTGAATACAACTTTGGCACGCACCATCAATACTTCACTGAGTACGTTGATTGTATTGCTGTGTATCTTCATCCTCGGTGGTGATTCCATCCGCAGCTTCGCGTTCGCCATGATTCTGGGTGTTGTATTCGGTACAATGTCTTCTCTGTTCGTTGCATCTCCTATCGCTTACATACTGATAGGCAAAAAGAGCAGTGAACTTAATGAAGTTTCAGAATAAAAGGATTTTACTATAATAATATCCCTAATTAAGGGGCTATTCGAAAATAGATAGCCCCTTAATTAGGGATATTCAGTAAATGTCATAAAAAAGTAAGATGGCATATGCAGATGATTTGCTCCTACCATCTCATATGCCATTTTATTGTATTTTCTCTCTCTGAGCTAAAATCTTATCCGTTTGGAAGAAGCCTAACAACTTCCTCTATAGGATTTCTGTTTTCCTGTTCCGTACTTTAATTTTCGATAGTGAGTAATACTGTTTTTGTGTACCGAAACGGCCTTCGAGCCTGGTGGCTTTGAAAATTCTATAAACAGAAGTTACTTAACACCTATTCAATACAAGCGATGATATTCAATTCTAAAACTTGAAGCATAATTGTAAACTTCAGCATGGCCAAGCGAAGGGTTACATTTGCCAAGTTGAGATTGATAGGGCCCGGTACCTTTCACTGAAAAGATCTCTTAATCAAGCTTCATATCAGAATGAGAAACACGAGACCTAAACAATGCCAGCTAGGCATAAAACTGATTGGTCATTTCGACTCCTCCTTGTGATTAAGCCATCAGACAAACGTTACTTATGAACATTTTTAAGTGTTTTCCCAGGGACATCATGCAGTTTCGGGCGACTTGGACGTACGTTATAGATGCTCATCCATTTCTCAAGAATATCGCGTAATTCTTGCAGTTTCTGGCCATATGAGTTTTCCATTATCAGGTTTCTCATTTCCCCTCTGTCATTTTGCATATCAAACAGCTGTTCGCGATATCTTCCTTTATCGTAAAGCACATATTTATAACGTTCGCTACGTACTACCCAGCCCCTCGTCTTGCTACCGTCAAACCGTGTTTCGGTGATGATATATTCTTGATGTAAAGCTTGCGGATTTCCTTCCTCTGCAATTTTCCGGAAAGACTTTCCTGCTGCTCCCTTCGGCATTTTGGCACCTGCCCAGTCACACACGGAGGCAAAGAAATCTACACCGTTACTAATAAGCTGGGGTAACACTTTGCCTGCATTCTTCTTGCCTGGCAGCGTTACAATAAGAGGGATATTGATAATCTCCTCATATAAAGCAGACTTCTGGTTCCAACGATGGGCACCTATACCATCGCCGTGATCGCTGGAAAAGATTACCACTGTATTTTCCCAAAAGATTATTCCGATCGATGGCATCAATAATCTTTCCTATTTCTCTATCTACTTTTTCTACCAAGCGATAATAAGTATATCGGTACATACGCCAGTCTTCGGGGGTAAAACCAGCGGTTGGATATACATTGTAGTTATTGATTCTTTCACTTTCAATGACGTCAGCATCATACGGGTTTTTGGCAAAATTGGCAGGCAATCCCGGACAATCCCGTATATCAGGTATATCAATATTTCCATAAGGGAAGTTCTGACGACGTGCATATTCGCAGATATTATGTGGGTTGTCATAGGAAGCCACCAAAAAAAACGGCTTTTTATGTTTGCGCGAGAGATATTCGGCACAAGCTTCTGCCAGCCCATCATCACTATGTTTATATATATTGTCGAAGCCATATTCTTTGTCTGGAACTTCGAGTAAAGGAAGATGCCATTTACCGCCATAGGCACAATCATAACCGGCATTCTTTATTAAAGTGCCCAGTGTTTGTGCCTTAAGAGAGTCGGGCATCGGTGATCCGTTGACAGACAGCCCTACTGCATCCGGATAGTACCCTGTAAACATAGCTCCACGTGAGGGGCCACTGAGTGGAGCTGTACAATAAGCGTTATTAAATAGTATACCGGCCGCTGCCAAACGGTCAAGGTTGGGAGTGTGCAGATCCGGATTTCCAGCACAGCTCATGGCGCTGGCCGTTTGCTGATCGGTGAAGATGTAGATGATGTTAGGACGTTCGATGGCAGAAGCCATAGAAGAGCATAACAACGAAAAACAAGCCAAATACTTCATTGAATTTTCTTTTACCATATTATTTCAATAATTCAATTTTGTTTTAAAGTGATATCATATTTCAAGTTCCGGTAAGGCATCAACCAGCCTTTTTTCTACTTTCTTTCCGTCTACCCGATCTATGATGGTCGTAGCACCTTTGTTTGAGTCATAATTGAAGTCCAGCGAAACACCGTTCTGTTTATTCTCTATATACAAGAACGCATTACCTTCACCTTCCAGATTACATTCGATAACCCATTCTTCTACTGTTATGCGGTTCCTTTCACGATTAATTACAGCATCGGCACGGTTGTTTCCATGTACATCAATCACATTGAGAAAACAGATTTTGCTGCAAGAAGCTGTCGTTGCTGTAAAATGATAATGATTGGAGAGAGTTTTGCCAAGTCGTTTTTTCCAATCAACAGCAGCCACAAAAAAGGTGTCTGTTTGCGCATAAGTCATTTTCTGTGAGGAGAACAGATGAGCTATAGATACTCCGTCTGCCTTGTTCTTTCCTAAGATGCGCAATCCGTCTTTCTCTTCAGCGACTTCCATGGGCAGTTCTACCGTATGCAGCAGATAATTCCATTCTACCGGTTCTTTACCAACCAGTTCGTCATAAACAACGAACAAACCCGAACGTCCCAGCTGAACAATATGTCTTCGAAAAAAATCCAGTTTATTCTCATCCCAACCTTTCTCCGGTGTATACTGAGTACCAGACAAGCGCCCACGTTCCAGCCACAACGGAGAAACCACTTTTCCATAAGCGTTAGAAGCATCACCTACAACGTAGGAGATTTCTTCTCCTTCATAATAGCGAGGAATCCATCCATAACCTTCCGTTCCAATCTTTTGTCCCATACCATTCACCAATATGGAATTATGGGCGCGAGTATTCCGATAAGCATACATGCAATGGTCATCTGTAAAGCCGGTACGATGTCCACTGCTATAGAAAATTGCCTTTCCACCAAAGAAAGTATTGAAGGCGTTTTGATTAGCTAAAGCATGGGAAGTGGCACCATAGGGGCTGCTACGGAAAGAGAGCATGGCATTGTTGGTGTGATGTCCTATGTCTGTGTTCATCAGTGCAGTGCCTGTCTGGCTGAAAACTTTGGACTGAGGCAGCTCCAACAGCTTGCTACTATAAGCAGGCCTCTCCTTTTTTGTCGTACAACGATACCAGGTCAAGTCCGCCGGTTTGGCTTCAAAAGCTTTCGACAGAATATCAGGGTCTTCCTGCATAATTTCGTGTACATAAGCTGCCGCCCACGGATTGTTACATTCGCGTGCCAGCGCATCTGCATATCCTACGCGACCTCCATTCGGAGTGCGCTGTCCCTCATGCGAATTGCCATGTCCTCCGGATTTGGAAAAGGGAGGTTGCTGGTAAATGACATATAAAGCATTGTTGTTATACCACGGATCGGCAAAGAAATTGAAACCGGATATACGGGAGAAAAAGGCCGGTACCTCTATCAGTGTGCGTATATTTACATGAAAATATGAATCTCCATTATGCCAAGCACCATCCTTATTCAGTCCCGGAAGACGGGAGATCCATTCATTATAGCAATAATCTGCCCACACGGATGCTTCCGGAATCTCACCAACTGTGGCAAAGGCCGCCATTGTAAGAATGCGGAAAGTCATTTGCCATACATGATTGTCTGCAATACGGTTCTCCAGATGATTAACGTATTCATTATAGAATTTATTCCCGATATTCCGGATATTATCTAATAATAACTGTTTTTCTGACGGAGACAACAGGTTGTAGAACCCGTCGTACGCCGATGTGCTCATAGAGAGCAAAGTGGATAGATTGAAGTCACCTGCAAAGTATTTGCTTGTTTGCCAGGAAAGGATTTCACTCAACCGGTTGATGCCTTCACGATAATACTTCTTGTCTTTCGTCAGCAGATAGGCGCGTACCAATGCTTCCACATTGGCTTCTTCTCTATCCACAATCTTACGGCTCTCGCGGATAAGGGCTGACTCACGCTGTACTACATTGGTTAATGTAACTACATTTGTTGTATCTATCTCTTCCTGAAGATGCTTCAACGGATGAGAAATGCACCGGGAAGCTTTGTCCATATAGGCCTGAGCTTCCGGATTATTTTTATTCTTCGTTATAATTTCCTCCCAATCATCCGCATCCAATAATACGCGTGGGTGGTGAGACGTATATTTTGCCAAGACTTTCTCCAATGTGGGCGGATTAAATTCCTGTGTATCTTTACCTATATGGAATTGATAAACCGGTGACCATTCTTCTTTACCTCCAGGAGTGACGTAAGCATATTGCCAGTACCATTTTCCCTGAGCCAGGCACTGGAAAGGATTGAAAAAAGCCCAGGCGCGTTCCCCAATCAACACTTCCTTTTGAAAGTTCTTGTCCTGAGAAATACGAATCCGATAGACTACTTTCGGTTTTTCATCCACTTGTCCCGGAACTCCATCCAATACCGGACCTAAATGCGGGAATTTATCCGGCCACATAAAGCGCGGCGGATTCATCTTAACGCAAGCACCATTCGCAGGAGAGGGAGTTGCACGAACTTCGTGCATCAATGTCTCGTCGGAAACTGTTATGACAGCAGATTGCTCGGAACTGCCACATGCCATCAATAGGCAAAAGGCGGGTAAGCCTAATAATATCTTTCTCATTTCAGTATTTTATTTTTGTTTTTGAAACCAATCAGTTCTTTCAGGCTGACTGTCTTATTGTTGACCAGTGGATGTGCCCAAAAACCGATAAACGTAATATATCCCATGAAAACCAAGATAAGGAGCATTCCTATGCGTAATGAAGTGGTATCGGATAGCAGACTGACAAACAGCGGACCTCCTGCGCCTCCCACAATTCCGGAGCAAAGAATACCGGCAAAAGAACCGTGATTCTGGGCTACTGTGTTCAGAGCCAGTGAGAATACGATGGAGTACATCATTGAAATGCAGAAACCGATTGCCGGAAATGCACATACCGCAACTTTTGCAGAACCGAACAATGCGATCAAGAGTAAACTCATGGAAAGCAGTCCTGATATTTGTAGGAGACGTTTACTGTCTATCAGCTTCAGCAAGAACATACCAAATAGGCAACCGACGGTCATCGAACCCCAGAAATAACTGATACTTTGTGCACCGACAGTTCTTGGATCAATGCCATGATACTGTTCCAAGAAGGTACTCATAAAAATAGAGACACCCTGTTCTGTACTGACATAACAGAAGATTCCCAAAAAGAAAAGCCATACGTATTTTTGACGGAACAATTTTTTATAGGAAGAGGAGGAACCACTGCGTTCATCATCTTTCAATTCAATGCGCGGAAAATGAACGAATGACACAACGAGCAGCATAGCCAACAACAGTGCTGTAAATACCCAATACAGAGAAACCCAGGGAAGAGTAACCGGAGTAACTTTTGCCAGAATATCCAGCAAAAAGTTCTGTCCCTGCTGATAAACTTCCGGTTCCAGTGCATGTATCAGCCAAGTGTAAACCAAGGGACTGATAAAAGAGGCTACTCCGAATACAAACTGTGCCAACTCTGCTATAAACGCATAATTCTCCTCTCCGCCGACAACACGTTGCAAAGGGTTGATTACAGTTTGCAACATGGCCATTCCCAAACCAATGATGAAAGAAGACAGAAGCAGTATCAGGTAAAAAGGGAAACATGCAAACAAGGTAGTACCTATAAATGGCATTAGGAAGCCGGTAAATAGCACCGGCTTTTCTCCATATTTATCTATTAATATACCTGCCGGTATCGACATGATGGCATAGGCCAAGAAAAAAGAGGTCGGAATAAACCCTGCCATTGCCAGATCCTTCAGTTCAAAGTTATGGATAATGTCGGGGATTAACGGCCCGAGAATATTCGTAATGAATGAAATAGTAAACCAAAACATCATGATTAATGTCAGCATACTCCATTTCTTGTTACTTTTCATGATATATCGTTCATTTTAAGATTAATGATGCCGCTCCGATAAATCCGGCTTTATTACCCAATGATGCGGCTACAATTTCTGTATTTAAGGCACAATCGGCTATAACATGCTCTCGAACCACTTCCCTTATTTTCTCTAAATAGAAAATACCGGATTCTGTAACCCCTCCTCCCAATACAATCCGTTGAGGGCTGAATATATTGACAAATCCGGCAATTCCTCTTCCCAAATAGTAAAAGTGTTCACTCATGCATTCAACAGCCATCGGAAAATTTTCATGATACAGGCGGACTATTAGTTCTCCGTTTATTTCCATATCAAAACTCAGATTCCGCTCTTTAGCCAACGTGCTGAAATGCCTTACCAAAGCAGAAGTCGAGGCATAATGCTCCAGGCAGCCGATCGCTCCGCAGGCACAACGTTCACCGTTAGCAATCAATGGCACGTGTCCCAGCTCCGTACCCCGATTGGCATAGCCGTTGAATAATTTGCCATCAATGATGACGGCTCCACCGATGCCGGTTCCCACTGTCAGAAACACCACGTGGGTACACCCCCTCCCTGCACCATATTTCGCTTCCCCCAACCCCATCAGGTTGGCGTCATTTCCAACGACTACCGGTAGTTTCATCTGTTCTTCCAAAAGAGAAGCCACATCTATGTTTTCCCAACCGATAATATTTTCTGCACCTCCCAATACGATACGGTTCGTCTCATCTACAATTCCGGGTGTACCAAGCCCAATGCCCAATACTGTCCAGTTTTGTTTGGCAGCTTCATCTTTTAACAACATGACAGCTTTTATCAACTGCTCTATTACTTTTGCAGCTGAAACAGAAGCAAAAGAGGGTAATTTTCCCTCAAAGAAAGAATTACCCGCTTTATCCACCAAAGCATATTTTATAGATGTACCACCTAAATCAATGCCAATTGCATATTCCATAGTTTATTATATCAAATAAGGAAACATTATGTTCTTTCTACCCATATAGGAGAACTCCATGCCCATTGCTGGTCACGCTGGCGAACCCTGACATAGTAATAGTCCGTATCTCTTTCGGGTTGGGTATCCTCCATATAATGCTCAACCGTAAAGCAACTTTCCGGCATTGCACGGTTGAAGAGAATAGCCTCACTGAGCCACCCTATCATGAAATGTGAACGGGAACCTTCCAAAAGTTCACCCAACGAATGCTCAAATTTCTTGCCATTGAATTCGGCTGTAATCACGCCATCTTTAGGCATAGTCACATCCAGAATGACAGCTTGCGTGGCAGGAGTCGTGGTATTGGGGTTTTTGGAACTGTACATATCCAACTCTGCATCCTTACTTGTAACAGACACAATACGGTTAACTTTTGTCTCAAACTCAGATTCTCCCGGTTGCGGAGAAGTGAAAGCGGCGCCACGGAAGCAAGGTTCCACAGCATTGATAGTTCCTTTATTTATGGACAGCTTTCCTTGCCAATGCACATACTGTTCTTCGCGGTTCCAACCGAAATCAACTTTTACCTTGCAACGTACCATATCTCCTTCTGGCATCTCGGGCAACAATGGGCCACTTAAACGAGCAATGCACTTTCTGTTCTTAACGATGTCAATATAATCAATACAGCTACCTCCCTCCACATTCAGATAAATACGACGGCTATTTCCCCGTACGACATCACCCGGGAACGCATCATTCAAACGAAAATCTATATTTATTTTATCACCGGTGGCACAGCAGACATGACGGTTCTTCATGGCATCCCAGATTTTATCACGGCTCAACGATTCTGCAAGGATACCTATGCGACCGTCACCGTAACTGCCCGGATAACCTGCATGTTGGTCGGTCGAACCCATAATACCGAATTTCTTACCTTGCTCCAATCCGCATTGAATAGTACCTTCCCATTGGCGAGGACCCATGTCATGCAGATAACTGTAATCTCCCTGATCGCTTTCTGCCAATCCATGGCGGGAATACATCTCTACAAACGGGGTCTGGTCTCCTTCCGTAAAGAAGTTCCAATTGTATCCGCGATAGCCTGTCTGATATCCCATATGATGCGGAGTAATAAATACCTTATGCCCGCGGGCTTTCCGTTTCCAGTCTTCAATGGAGGTACATTCCACCAGCGGTGCGTCCAAGTCATAATTCAGAGCCACATGGTCGCCATGTTCCATGCTGTGCGCCTCATAACCAACAAAAGCCAGGAATTCTCCTTCCTTATTGTATTCATTGGTCATGGCGACATATTTCTCATAACCTCCCTCTCGCAAACGCTTGAAGGCACCGGTATGATAATCGATCACCCACTTCAGACGGGGATCATCGGCTCCGGGAATATCCGGCCACATGGCATGAGGAGTGACAGATACAAAATCCAGTTGTTCTTTGGCAGCCTCAAATGCAGAACGCATGTCGCCATGACCGTAGGTTATGTTACAATGATTATGCAAATCTCCCCAGAAATACTTCAGATTACTGGCAGAGGGCATGACTTTCTTTCCTGCGGCAGTTCCTTGCTGACATGCAGATAATAGGCTACCGGAAGCGGCCAGCCCGACAAGAGACCAGCCGGTATGCTTTAAAAAATTTCTTCTGTCCATAATTTAAATTTAGATTATCTGTTTTTCATCAATCGTCTGTCACCTTTGAATAACTCTTTGACCTTTTCATCGGGGTCATCATCCTTATACTGTTTTTGAATCTTTTTCAGCAATGAAATGAGTTCCGCTTGTTTGTCGGCATACTCCGGTTTACCAAACACACTGTTCAGTTCACTCGGGTCATTCTTCAAGTCATACATTTCCCATTCGTCCACATCGTTATAGAAGTGAATCAGCTTGAAGTCAGCGGTACGAATGCCGTAATGCCTTTTAACCGAGTGCTCTGCCGGATACTCATAATAGTGATAATAGGCGGCTTTTCTCCAGTCAGCCGGTGTTTTCCCCCATTCTCCAGAATGGTCCTGAGAGACTGTCCCTGAATATCTGCTGGTATATCTGCTCCGGCAAAATCCAGCAGGGTAGGAGCAAAATCCACATTCATGGCAATAGCGCTCGATACACTCCCCGCCTTGATGGCCTTCGGATAACGGATAACCAATGGCATGCGCTGGCATTCTTCATACATAAAGCGCTTGTCGAACCAGCCATGTTCGCCCAGAAAGAAACCCTGGTCCGAAGTATAGATTATGATTGTATTGTCCAATTCACCGTTTTTCTCCAGATAGCCGAGCAACCTTCCTATATTTTCGTCCACAGCTACAATAGTTGCCAAGTAATCGCGCATATATTGCTGGTACTTCCAACTGATTAGTTCTTTCCCTCTTAAGTTGCCGCTACGGTATTCTGAAATACGCTGGGCGTATACTGAATCCCACTTATCTTGTACATCAGCCGGCATACGCTTGTAGACTTGATAGAGGCGATTGGTCGTATCTTTCAGCATTTCTTCACGGGTCAGCAGTTTCAGATCCCAGTCATTGGTCAATGTATGCTCGATGGACATATCCTGTTCTATAGCAGCAGAGCCTCTGCCTTCGTATGTATCGAAAAGCGTGGCAGGTTCGGGAAACACGGTATTGTTGAACATTCCCAAATGACGAGGAGCGGGCATCCAGTTACGGTGAGGGGCTTTCTGGTGATACATCATGCAGAAAGGCTTGCTTTTGTCTCTGTGTTCCAGATATTCGATAGCCTTGTCTGTAATAACGTCAGTTGTATAGCCCTGCTCTACAATCTGCTTTCCGTTCTCGTTGAAATCGGGATTGTAATAATCCCCCTGTTCATGTTGTCCGGTCAGGATACACCAATAGTCAAATCCCTGAGGCTCGGTAATCAGATGCCATTTGCCGACAATTGAAGTCTGGTAACCGGCGGCCTGCAACAATTTAGGGAAGGTCTGTTGGTTACCATCGAAAGTGCTGGCATTGTCTGTGAATCCATTGATGTGGCTGAATTTGCCCGTCAAGATACAAGCTCTTGACGGACCGGATAAAGCATTGACCGCATAGCAATTGTCCATACGAACACCTTCATTGGCAATCCTATCCATGTTGGGAGTCTGAAGGAAACGTCCACCGTAACATGACATAGCTTGCGTAGTATGGTCGTCCGTCATCATAAAGATGATATTCGGACGTTTCACTTCCTCTTTGCCGGAACTGCAAGCGGACATTCCGATGGCAGTCAAAGGCAGAAATATGTATGATAAACGATTCATTATAAAAATCTTTTATAACCCGTTGGCGGAATTTAAGAAAATCCGGACGATTGTGAACTGCAATAAGGCACGGAACAGCAATCTGCATTCCTTACAAATAATACAGATGCAAGAAATAGCAGTATACTGAACCTAATTCAGTCGTATATTGAATGCCATTCAGTCGTATACTGAATAGGGTTCAATCGTATACTGAATGCAATGCATCCAATAGGTACTGATAATCAAAATATTACAAAGCAGATTCATACCTTCAATATATTACAACAAACCATTAAAGTATCATTGCAGTCATTCCGCAGCGGTAATGAATTAATTCCGCCAACGGGTTATTATAGTTTATATTCCAATTGACGTTTCTTTCCATCAACAGATATTTCTATTTTCACTCCATTTTCGTCAAATGCCTTGTTCAGGAACTTAGCTTTGAATATAGGGAAGGAAGCTGTATTTTTCGACGGATAAAGAATAGTTATGTAACGTACAGCGTCCGAATCCTTTTTATCTATATCAAAAGATACAGTTGTACGGGGTACTCGTAAACGATAGGCAGTTGAACGCCAGCCTTCTTTTTCTTTCATTGAAATTTTCTTCTCGGCAAAGCATTGCAGTTTCACGTTGCTTGGGCCGTCATAAACTGTAGTCAGCATATTATTCTTTCTGTCTATATTTACAGTACCTTCACACAAATGGTAGTTCAGATTCACTACTCCTTGGGCGTTTCCCACGGCTTCATCTACAATTACAAAATAAGATTGGTCTACAAAGAAAACAGAACGTCTGTGTTTCAAACCATCATAATGCGGATTCTCAGTCACCAGAATCTGCTCATTGCCTTCGGGCTTCCATAGTTTGGTGACAGACTGGGTTGTTTGCAGGTTTTTCCCATCCAATGTCAACGTATTGTGAGAACTTGTCCGGCGAAACCAATTACGAAGTTTCATCACTTCATCATCACCGGCATAGACGTATGAACCGCTATCCGGAAAGAGATTCCGACCATTGAACCAAAGCTCAAAAGTTCCGTTATCCGGTTGACAGTGCCACTCACCTTTGGGACCGGCCTTTACCACCATTACAGTAGCATCCTGTTTCCAGCCGTTTCTGAAAGTAAAGAAGCCGGAAGTCTGCGCACCGTGAGAAAGGTTGGGCAAGGGAGCGCCTTCACGACCTTCTGTGGCATAATAACGAATCCACTCACAATCAGGAAATAGCTTGAGCCAATCCTGATAATTACGGATTTCTGCCGGACGGTCTCCCAACTTGGCATCACTGAAACAAGGATTACTGTAATCCGGAAAACAAATGTTGGCATAAAACTCAATCATGCTCTTGACTGTATTCACGTATTCGGCTGGAAATTCCTGACGGAAGCCATTAACATCCGCCATACGCAAAGCCTTGCAGAAAATATTGATTGCCGCCAGATGATAATGCGGGTCCAATTCATATTGACCACCATCCGGATAGACTTGTTTTTTAATTTCGCGGTTCAAAATGCTTATCCCACTTTTTCTCCATTCGCTTGCTTCCTTAAATTCGGGGAAAAACGCACCCGCATATACCATGCGCTGAGCTTCAAACAACAAGTGGTTACCCTGATCCGAGTAATTGCCAAGAATATGCAGTGCATGCCGGTGATAATTAATCAGAAATTCAGTCAAGAACTCCGGAGTGAAAGCCTTTGAAGAAACGAACAACAGGAATTGCAGCGTTTGATCCTGCAAACGGTTGCTCACCTCCAGAGGACGCCATGCAAAGCGTACATTTTCCGCATTTCCCTTTACCTCGCCTGCGCTGACCAGTTCGTATTCTTCTTTCTCTACGGCTGTCAGAGGATTCTTCTTAATCCAATCCATATATTGGTATGCCCATTCTTTAGCATATTTCTCGTCTCCAGAGATTCGATATGCCTTACCCATTGGGGTGAACCATTTGTGGCGGTGCAATTGCCAGCGCAACTCATTGTCTTGTACCGGCCAATATTGCCAGTTGATATCTTTGCCGTAATTATAAGAAGGCTGATATCCTTTGTGCACAAAAAACGTATGTTCCAAGGCATCATCCGCCCATTTCTGTTCTTCCTTGGAGATCTTGATATTCTGCATATCGATATCGGGATGTCCTATGCCGGTACGTTGGCGGTAATAGTCCAATAAGGCTTTGGCAGCCTCATCCCATTGTTGTCGGTCATATGCGGCTTTCACTCTCTCCAATCCCGGATAATCCAGATTCAGTAAGTCGAAAGCTTCCTTCCGCAACTGCTGTGCTTCCGCACATAACACAACCAGCAGAAAAGTAAAGCTAAGAATATACTTTGTTATCTTCATGGTATATTAATTTTGTTTATAGCGATTTATAATCAATTCCTTTTACTTGCATATATCGGGTTAAAGCCTCCAGATAGTAATAATCGGCATAATTGATAGGAGTATCAATTTCGGAGCCATTGGGCAATGAACCTGTAGAGTGCATCAGGATAAATCCCTGGTTAGTACCAACCTTTGCCAAGTAAACGTCGGAAGAAAGAGACTTAAGCAGTTTCTCGGCGTAATCAAAATAGACTTGTCCGTCGTCTACAAGAGTACTGAGTTCTATCAAGGCAGAAGCTGTGACAGAAGCAGCGGATGCATCACGAGGTGTTTCCGGTACGTCCGGAGCATCGTAGTCCCACAAAGGAATCGCATCGTCAGTCTTTACACGTTCCATGATTAATGCCGCGATATTTTGAGCCTGCTGTAAGAAAGCTGCATCTTTCGACTCGCGATAACAAGATGTATATCCATATACTCCCCAAGCTTGTCCGCGCGCCCATGAGGAATCATCATTTTTCCCCTGATGCGTACATTTCATTTCTACGCTGCCATCGCTATTGTAGCTTACTACATGGTAGGACGAATGATCATTCCTAAAGTGGTTTTTCATTGTTGTCTCAGCATGTTTCAATGCGACTTCTTTATACTTGGGATCATTCGTAAGATGATTGACGTAAAACAATAAATCCAGATTCATCATATTATCAATAATCACAGGGAAATTCCACTTCCCAAAATCCCAGGAACGGATACAGCCTATGTTCGAGTCGAAACGACCGCACAAATTATCAGCAGTCTGTACCAATATCTGACGGATAGTGTCGGCAGGAGACAGACGGTGCGCATTACCATAACTGCAATTCACCATGAATCCGATATCGTGTGTACCTTTATAATCTTTCAACGGATATAGGTAATTCGTAAATTTCACCGCATCTTTTTTCAAGTCTTCTATACCGGTCAGCTGATACGCATACCACAAGTTTCCGGGGAAAAAACCGCTTGTCCAATCATAGATGGAACTGCAATATCTACGGCTTCCCAAGGCATCTTTCACAGGTTTCATCCGCAAGGAGTCTTTAAAAGTTACAGGCTCTCTTTGTAACTGGCTACAGAGAAAATCCATATCATATCCTGTCCAGATGGAACGGGGTAATAAGACTGAATCACCTACATCGGCCACTGTTTCTTCCAGTTGTTGCACAGAAGTGTCTATCGCGTTTTTCAACCAGCCGTAATCTTCCTTTGGTTGACTGGGTGAACAGCCAGAGAATCCCTGCAATGTAGCAACTGCGTAACAAAATAATAAAAATAATTCTTCATAAATATATGCATATTCTATAGGTTATATCTGCTCAAATTATCATCCTTACATACAAGGATGGAGAAACAGTAAGATGTTTATACTTTCTCCATCCATTGTCAGTTCATACCCAGAAAATGAAATTACTCAAATCCCGGATTGTTTTCTCCATTCAAAGCCGCGTTCGATTGGATTTCGGCCAATGGAATGGGGTAAAGTTCATGCTTGCCTGTGGTAAAATTGTGGCCTGCTACGTAATTGGACTTAGCCCATTTCACCGGATTCCAATCTTTACGTGCAGCATCCGTTATATATTCATCTGGTCCCGGAATCCATGATTCCATATAGTTCTGAGCAGCTTTTAAAGATGCTTCCAGAATACCCCAGCGCAATAGATCATATTTACGTTGACCCTCGTAGCAAAGTTCAAAAGCACGTTCCCAATACAATGCTGTACGGAATCTGCCGGCATCATCACCATCCGGAATAAATGGCAAATCATACAATTTCGGAGCCTTCAACAAGCTTGAATAATTGGCTGTACTTATAGGAGTAGCACCGGCACGTACACGGACGTCATTCAATAATTTCCATGCTTCGGTTGTGTTGCCGATTTCGTTATAAGCTTCAGCTGCCATCAGAACAGCATCGGCATAACGCAACGGAGCATAATTGACGCCTGTATTGTTGGGATCCACAAAACCCGGAGCCATCCATTCTCTGCGCCATTTGCCCGGATATCTGTTCAGATTTTTGTTGATATCGGCAGAAGTATGCGATTTTTCCTGAGTTTCTTTATTTTTATTCCACTTGATAGCATAGTCCACGAAATTCACGTCACGACGTATATCCTTTATGCTTCCATCCTCATTTGACTCATAGAAAGACTTCCAATATGGTAATACCACAAAGAAAGCATTGGCACGTCCCATATAACTGCTTGTGCCGGGATAACTTCCCGGAGCATCTACAAGTGGCCCGTTGTAAGTTGCCCACACACCGGCATTGTCCTTCAAACCTTGGTTGGGTTCGAAAGCAATTTCCCAAAGAGATTCCTGATTGTCCAATATCAGCTGAGAATAGTTCTTAAACAGTTGCTCATAACCACCTGCATAAAAATCATGATAGCCTTCAGCCTTTAGAGCTTCCCATTCTTTAATCACCGCTTCAAAATATCCCTTTCGGGTAGTATCATCCGGACGGGTCAATTGACGCGATGAACAGTTCAGGCTATAGCCAGCGCGTTGCAAATAGACACGCATCAGTAAAGTACGGGCAGCACCGCTACAAGGTATTTCAGAAGAAGCCACTTCACGACCAGATTTCAAATATGTTTTTGCATAATTCAAATCTTCGATGATTTGGTCATAAATCAGCTCACGGTCGGTACGAGGTTTGGATGTATTAGCAAAACCATTCGTATATTCCGTGCTGAACGGTACATCACCAAAGAATTTCACTAGGTCAAAAGCTATGTAGGCACGGAGGAATCGAGCTTGCCCGTCAATTTCCTGCAGGTTTTTGTTTTCTGCGAAACCCGACATGGCCTCAATGCTGGCAATAGCCACATTGGCACGGTCGAGAGCTTGGTAAGCACATCTCCATACACTGGCAATCCAAGTATTAGAAGCATTGTACAGATAGTGGGATATGTCACGGCGAGTTCCGTCCGAACCGGTTCCACGCACCATGAACATATCGTCCGACCCAAAGAACGGCATGATATTTTGTCCATAATAGTCTGTAGTTTCAAGACAGTCATAGATTCCGACTACAGCCATCTGGGCTTTTCCTTCTGTCACGAAATAAGTATCTTTCTCGTAGAATGAGCTGGGCTTTTCAGTCAGGTCACAAGAAGTAACCCCTACAAGCATCATTGCGCCAAGCGCATATATCATTTTGTTTTTCATCTTATTATTCCCTTTTTTAATTCTAATTAAAATGCTACGTTCACACCAAATACGAAAGAGCGGCTTCTGGGGTAAGCACCGAAATCGACACCGGGAGTCAATGCGCTACTCATGGTAGATACTTCCGGATCGAAACCGGTATAAGGAGTCCATGTAAACAAATTATTGCCCGTTGCATACAAACGCAATTTGGTCAGGCCGATTTTATTTATCACTTTCTTGGGGAAAGTATACCCTAAAGTGATATTACTCAATTTCAAATAAGAAGCATCTTCAATGGCCCAAGAATGAATGTAGGTGTTGTTGGAACCGTTATCACCGAAATGAGCTACTGTTTTTCCCTGGTTCACTGCTGCCAGTTCTTCCGGATTCGTAATCAGTTCACCATTGGCATTAATAGTCACCCAACGATGAGCATCATCAGCTACCGACAGAACGTTTTTATTAGTAAGGGCAGTCTTGGTATTGGTCAACTTAGTAGCATTCAGTACTTCCGCACCATAGCTGTAAGTAAAGAAGATGCTCAAGTCAAAATCCTTCCAACTGAAAGTATTGTTGATACCGCCATAGAAATCAGGCAAGGCATTACCAATAATGGTCTTATCACTTTCAGTAATTTGGTTGTCTTCACTACCGTCCACGTTCTTAAATTTCCAGTAACCTGGCTGGATATTCTTCTTGTCGCCATGATAAGGTACACCGTCCTTCAATGTATAAGTTTTGGTTGTAGCATCGTAATTGAAGTCTTCCACCTGATACAATCCGTCAGTCACATAACCGTAGAATTGTCCCAATGGTTGATTTACTCCAATCTGATGGGATGCCCCCGCACCGCTATAACCAAAGTTGGCCAGATACAACTGTACATCTTCACCTGTCAGTTTCTTAACCTTGTTCTTGTTGTGGGAGAAAGTAACCGAAGTGTTCCAAGTAAAATCTTTGGATACGATGTTTGCCGTATTGATAGTCAAATCCACACCCGAATTTTGAGTTTCGCCTGCGTTGATAACCATACTAGTATAACCGGAAGAGTTAGGCAGTTTGGCATTCAGCAGCAAGTTGCTACTGCGATTGATGTAGAATTCCGGCGAGAATGTGATACGCTGGTTCAAGAAACCAAAATCTATTCCTACGTTGAATGTCTTATTTGCCTCCCATTTCAAATCGGGATTAGGCACCTGACGAGAAGCATAGCCTGCTTGTGCACCGTTGCCATTGGCAGCAGTAACAGAATTCATAAGAGCAAGACTTTGATAACTACCAATACGATTGTTACCCGCAAGTCCATAACCGATGCGGAATTTTAAGTCGGAGAAGATTCCCAGATCCTTGATAAATTCTTCTTCGCCTAAACGCCATGCAGCCGAGAAAGCCGGGAAATATCCCCACTTGTTGTTCTTACCGAACTTGGAAGAACCGTCAGCACGGACTGAAGCAGTAAAAAGATATTTATCCATCAGGTTGTAGTTTATACGTCCAAAGAAGGAAAGCAATTTATCATCGTAGTTTTCACTGGAAGTGGGAACACCTGGAACACCCAGTGAGAGGTCTCCCAAACCTATTTCATCATTCGGAAACTGACTGGCACTTGCAGAAAAGCTGCGTGACCATCTTTCCACATATTCATGTCCGGCAATGACTGTAAAGTCATGAATTTTGTTTTTCCAAGAATAGGTCAAAACATTGGAAGTCTGAAAACTGCTATTTTCCAAATTAGTAATTGAACCTTGAATACTGGAACGCTTACCTGTAATAGACTCATCACCATAGAATACATCATTACGGCGAGTCTGATAGCGCATACCTACCGTACTACGGAAAGATAGTCCTTTCAGCAGCTTAATGGTAGCGCCACCATTGGCCTGGAAAGTACGCCATTCCCTATCGTTGAGCTCTTCTGCTGCCGAAATCAGCGGATTCTGCATAACGTTGCCATTATCATCTGCCAACAGAGGATCTTCGCCGTATAATAAATCTTCATCTACCCCCATAATACCTACTGTAGGACGATACTGCAAGATGTGCTGCATCTTGTTGAAGCGGTCACCACCTTCTGATGTACCCATGCCTTCCACACGCATCTGGTCGTAACTGATACGTGAATTTACCGTTAACCATTTGTTTATCTCATGATTCATGTTGAATGAGATGTTATGCTTTTTACTACCGCTGTATACCATAGCACCTTCTTCGTTGTAATATGAGTAAGCCAGACTGTAATTCATCTTCTCCGTCTTTCCGGATACACCTACACGATAGTTTTGAGTAATAGCATTACGACCCAAGGTTTCATCTTGCCAGTCGATACCCTTGCGACCATTATATATGGAAGCGAGATCGCTGAACTTACCGTATCTCTCTTCCCATTTGGTCATACCATCCGCACCAGAATCTCCTGTACCCATTCTCCACAATGTACGTTCGTAATCCAATCTGGCAAATTCACCGGCATTAAGTACATCCAATTTGTTTGCAATCTTTGACACCGACATAACTGTCAAAAGTCACTGTAGCCTTGCCACCTGATTTACTACCATTCTTCGTAGTGATTACAACTACACCATTGGCACCACGAGCACCATAGATGGCAGTGGCCGAAGCATCCTTCAACACGTCAATGGTTTCAATTTCCGCGGGGTCGAGGGTAGACATACCGTCTTCACTGGGAAAGCCGTCGATAATGTAAAGAGGTTCGTTACTTTGGGTGATAGAGATACCTCCACGCACACGTACGGAAATGGAAGCACCCGGAGTACCTTCACTCTGCTGCACCATCACACCTGCCATGCGTCCGGTCAAGGCTTGTGTAACATCACTTACTGGCACTTTAGAAAGTTCTTTGCTGCTAACGGAGGTTACCGACCCGGTCAAATCTCTACGAGGAACGGCAGCATAACCAATTACCACAACGTCTTCCAGTAATACGGCATCAGCCTGTAGAGTCACATTGATTACACTTCGGTTATTGACTTTCACTTCTTGCGGAGTCATACCTACATACGAGAAAACCAATACATCTTTGGATGCATCATTCACTTTCAGAGTATAGTTACCATTTACGTCGGTAACTGTTCCAACACCGGCAACACCTTTAATGGTTACACTACCTCCAATCACTTCATATCCTTCACTATCAATCACCTTACCGGTTACTGTCAAACTTTGTGCGTATGCAGCCAAACTGACAAAAGCGAGGATAAACATTAAAAACAATTCTTTCAATTTGTACATAATAAATAATCTAAGGTTTAACTTTAGAATTTTTCTGATGACAAACATACGACAAGCACTAAAAAAAAGTGCAAAAGTATTGTTTTTGTTACTTTTACTTTTACACTTTTTCCATACCAATATTGTTCACTACACACTATTTTTGTGCAAAAACAACTTCACAGATTACCACAAAAGGAAAATCATCCGATTAAGCAATAGCTTTATCTGCTTGGATTGCACGAAAAACAAATTGTACAAAACATCTTTTCAAGGCTTATTTCAAGAAATCAGCTCGTATCGGAGCAAAACAGTCAATCAAAACTCCAGGCTCCAGACAAACGCAGCCATGCAAAATATCCGGTTCAATATAAATACCGTCTCCCGCTTCCACAATCTTCTTTTCATCACCCACTGTAAACTCAAATTTACCACTTACCACATAAGTCGTTTGCGTGTGGTAATGCGTGTGAGGAGTTCCTATAGCCCCTTTCTCAAATTTGACTTTAACCAACATTACTTGCCCATCATAGCCCATAATCTGTCTGGCCACACCTTCACCTGCCGGCTCCCACGCTTTTTCTTTCTCTATAATAAAAGTATTGCTTCTTGTTTTCTTAATAGGACTATCAGGCACTCTATTATTGGCATTCAAACCCGTTACCGCAAAAAGAACTACTCCAATCATACATACACATCTTTTCCATGTTTTCTTTTTCATAATTAGTAAACTTTAGTTGATTAAATATATTATTCTGATATTGTTTCAAATTTATAAATAGTGACCTGCCGATATCTTTCTCCCGGCAACAAACTTGTAGCAGGAAATTGAGGATTATTGGGAGCATCGGGGAAATGCTGCATTTCAAGACAAAATCCATAATATCGGCCATATTTCTTTTCACCATGACCAATAAGATAATCCATATTTGAATTTGGAATATAAAATTGCATTCCCGGTTCAGTAGTGTATGCTTTCAACACTCTACCGGATATAGGTTCCACTACGATAGCTGCCAACTCTAACGAATCTGGGTATTTATCCAGTCTATAATTCACATCATATCCTTTTCCCATTTTCTGTACTCTTTTTTCCACCGATTGTGGAGAAGTATAATCATATACAGTACCCACCACAGGCATTAACTCTCCGGTAGGGATACCCATGGAATCGGTAGGAGTTATGGAATCCGCATAAATCCTATAAATATGATTCAACACGTTTCTGGTGCAACCTGTCAGATTAAAATAACTATGATTTGTAAAATTAACTACCGTAGGCTTATCCGTAGTAGCTGTATATTCCAGAACAATCTCATTATGATTAGTCAGTTTATAAGCTATTGAAAGCTCTATATTGCCGGGAAATCCGCCTTCCAAGTGAGCACTTTTGTATTTGAATACCACGATAGCCGTATCTTTGACGGTATAAAATGTGTCTGTTTTAAAGACTTGACGATTGAACCCGTTTGTTCCACCATGAATGGAATGTTCTTTATTGTTTTTTTCCAGATGATAAGTTTGCCCGTTCAAGCTGAATTCTGCATTTCTAATGCGATTGGCAAACCTTCCTACGGTAGCTCCAAACTTAGGATGTCTTTCCAGATAAGATTCCAGACTGTCAAATCCTAAAACCACATGTTCAAACTGCCCTTGTCTGTCAGGAACGGAAACGTCAGTCAGCGAAGCGGCATAATTTGTCACTTTGATAGACATGCCGCTTGCATTGGTCAAGGTGAACATTTCTATCACACCACTTCCTTTCCAAATGCTACCATCCTTAAATACAGACGGCCGACATAAATCCGTTTGCCCCCACGAGACCGACAACCCCAAGATGGTAATCAACGTTCCAATAATACGCATCTTCATAACCTGATGATTTATACTATTTCTTTCCATATTCTGTAGGCAAACAACCGATATACTTCTTGAAACGTGCCGCAAAATAAGAAGGAGTATTATATCCTACCATAAAACTGATTTCTGAAACGGTATACTTTCCTTCTTTCAATAACTGGCATGCCCGATTAAAACGTATCTTATGTATAAAATCAATAGCCGATTTTCCCGTTATTGCTTTTAATTTCAGATGAAGATTAGAACGGCTCATATTCATCTCACGCGCAAATTGCTCTGTAGAAAATTCTACATTGTCCATGTTTTTCTCAACGACAGCAATAGCCTTTCGCAACAGTTCCTCATCCATCGTATTGCTCGTAAGCTTTTCCGGTCTTATTTCCGTCATATTGGAATATCGCTCGAATATGCGATAACGTGTACGCAGCATATTCAGAATCTTGGTTCTCAACACTTCCATAGAGAAAGGCTTGGCAATGTAATCATCGGCTCCTACCTGTAAACCTTCCAACTGATACTTGATATCCACTTTGGCAGACAACATATAAACCGGAATATGGCAAGTACGTAAATTCTGTTTCACTAACTTGCATAATTTCACACCATCCATTACAGGCATCATGACATCTGTTATAATCAAATCTACATCCTTGTCTTTCAGAATATCCAGCGCTTTTTGCCCATTCTCCGTTTCCAACATATCAAACAGCGCAGACAGACCGTTCACCAAGTACCGTCTCAGTTCCCTATTGTCCTCTACGACCAAGATAGTACCACGTTTACCGTTTACTTCATCCGTACTATCCTCTTCCCCGAACTTTTCGTCATCACCGATATAAATGTCATTTGCATTGGTGGAATATACACGTTGTTCTCCTTCATTCCCACTTCCTCCAAGCAACTCTTCTTGCGTATATACGGATTCATCCTGCGGCAGATAAATCGTAAAGGTAGAACCTTTACCGACTTCACTCTGTAGAACAATCCGCCCATGATGTAATTCCACCAGACGTTGAACCAATGAGAGTCCGATACCACTCCCTTCACGTCCATTTTCTATCTGATAGAAACGTTCAAAAATCTTTTCCTGCTTCTCCAATGGGATGCCAATGCCCGTATCTATTACTTGCAAGACAAGATTGTCATCTTCTATGTAAAGTTTCACAATGATACTTTCGCCGACTTCGGTATATTTAAAGGCATTCGAAAGCAGGTTATTTGCAATCAGATCCAAATAGTTTTCGTCGAAAAGCACATTTTCAACTTGTAGTTCTGTATAGAAATTATAGTCTATATCTTTTCTTTTAGACAGACTTTCATAATTCATAAAACAGTTCAATATCCGCTTATAAGCATTGGAATACACAGCCCTGAGTTCAAATATCCCTAACTCAGCACGCCGGAAATCCATTAACTGATTAACCAAATGCGAGAGGCGGTTGGTATTCCGCTGCACATAAAGCAACTGCTCATGCTCCCAATGCCCGCTGATACGATCAAGTAATTCCTGCAAGGGCGCAACAATCAAAGTCAACGGAGTCCGTAACTCGTGCGAGATATTAACATAAAAACGGATTTTCATCTGGCTTATCTCTTCCCGCTTTTCTTTATCAAGCCGTTCCATTCGTATTTCAGCCTGCATACTCTTGCGTAGCCAGAAGAAGCGTACGATACCGAACACCAACAAAGCAAACGACAAAGCAAACAAGGAAAGCGCCCACCAAGTAGAATACCAAACCGGCAATATATGTATATGAAGTATGGCGGGTTCTTCATTCCATTTACCGTCATTGTTCGCTGCTTTTATATAAAAAGTATAGTCACCTGCCGGCAAATTGGAGTAAGAAACAAGGCTGATATCATTCTGCTTATACCATACATTATCATATCCCTCCAGTTTGTAGGTAAATGTATTATGTTTACCCGCTATATAATTGGAAACGACAAAAGAAATGGCGAATGAATTCTGAGATGAAGATAAAGTTATACGATTCACGTATGTAATACTTTCCTTTAAAATACCGGTTTCATCATCCGGCAGTACCTCCTTATTATAGACAAATAATTTATTGATTACGGGTTTAGGGGTATAAGGATTATCGATCAACGTTTCAGGACGGAATAAAGTAATGCCGTTGACTCCTCCAAACAGCATATAACCATCGTCTTTTCTGCAGTAAGCTCCTGCATTAAACTGATTACCTTGTAATCCGTCCATAATCGTAAAATTACGGAACTTCCCACTCTCCGAATTCAGGCAACTCAACCCTTGATTCGTACTTATCCATAAACGCCCGTAAGCATCTTCCAGAATTCCATAAATAACATTACTCGGCAGACCGTTTTCTGTAGTATATTGCAGAAACTGCTTATCACTCTCTTTCAAAGCAAACAATCCGTTACGTGTTCCAATCCACAGATATCCGGAAGATGTTTCGTAAAAACAATTCACAAACGCTTGCTTCAACACAGAAGCTATCTGAAAATCCGTATTAGGGAGCAAAGAGGTACCTACCTGGTTAAAAACAGAAATTCCCATTTCTCCCCAGCCCATATACGTTTCTTTGAGTCACAAAACAACAAGCGATTGTATTGCTGCAATTTATGCCCGTCCCCATCTACATCAACAATCGTAAAATTGCGTTTATCTATATCAAAATGCAATAAATATTCCAGCGATGCCACCCAAAGCCCCCCATACCCGTCTGAAATAATAGAATAGATATTATTGCTCGGCAAATTGCTATTGTGACGATTATAATATTCTATGTAACCGGATTTACGATGTAAAACCATCATTCCTCCGGCATGTGCCCCCACATATATTCTATCTTGTACCTCATCTACATACACCGTCTTGATATCCTTGAAAGGTACATCCAGATTGCCCGAATTGAATAGATAATTCTTATATAGCTGAGAGGCATTATCATAGTAATTCAAACCGCCATCGCTCGTGCCAATCCACAAATTATGCTTGTTATCCTCAACAATGCAACTGACCACATTATTACTGAGTGAGTTCAAGAACGGGACATGTTTGATACGCTGGAAACGGTTACACAAAGGATGATAATAATTCAGCCCTCCCCAGTAAGTACCCAGCCACATGCCACCCTGCGAATCTCTGAAAATACTCCGGACCGAATTCTGCGATAAACTTCCTTCCTGAATCTCAGAGCTTTTAATGGACGAGAAACAGTCTGATCCCTCCTTGTAGATATTCAATCCACCATAGGTTCCCACCCATAGGCGATTCTCTGTATCCAGTGCTAAAGAACGCACATAGTTTGAGTTCAATCCTGATTTCCCATCTTCATAACGATAATTCTTCAGCTCCTTTGTCTTCATGTCGTACAGATAAAGTCCATCTCCCTCCGTAGCCAGCCATATTCTATTAAACATCTGGCACAGAATGGCATGAACCCGGATGCCGGCAGGCATATCCACCAGTTTCTCCAAAATACCGTTTGACAAAGTATAAATATATACACCTTCCTCAGTACCTATATAGATACAATCATCCTGACGTACCAAAGCTGCCGGCTGCAATCCATGCAAAGAAGAGGATAATGTATCCGAAAGGAAACACTCTTTCTTTACATCAAAAAGCAGAATGCCTTCGGCAGTACCCAACATCAACCAATCTTTTTTTTTTTATCGGGATAATACTGGTCACAGCTACGTTCAAGCCATTTCTCTTATAATAATAATTGGAAAATTCATCTTTATAATGATTGTAAAGAGACAACCCCTCACGAGTTCCTATCCAAATCCGGTCTGAATCATCCATTGTGATGCAACGGGATATATCGCTGGCAATACTATTGGGATGGGTATATTGATGGCGATATACAGTAAAGTTGTAACCATCATATTTATTCACACCATCATACGTCGCAAACCATAAATTCCCTCCCTTATCCTGATTAATCGCAAAAATCGTACTATGCGACAATCCTTCCTCCAAACCAATATGGGAAAAGTGAATATCTTCAGTGATATCGGCATTCAACATGTAGGGGAATAATACTTCTAAAAGCACTAACAAATATTGCTGTATTTTCATGTTTGTAATCTATTATGAGGCAAATAAATAAAATACATTAGCAAAAGTAAATATTAATCTGTATTTTCTTGCCAATACTTTCCGGTATTATTCGCAAAGGTACAAAAGAGAATCCTGGAACCGGATTAAAGATTCGTCCATCACTATCTGTCGGTGCTACATCTATATATCCTGCTTCGCAAGTGATGTACAATATCCCCTTATTTTTTTTTATGGAAGCTTCTCGCGTACTTATCCTCACCTCTTCTTTGGGCGACGCGATAACTGGCAACACAAGGTAAGCCGAGTCATTGCAACGTTCCACGCTTATGCTCACTCCTTGTTCTGAAAATGCATAGTTCACCTCTACCAGTACTTCTCCCTGCTTTGGAGACTGTTGATTGATATCAACCAAATGAGAATTTACATTGAATCGGCAGAACCCGTTTTCTATAAAACAAGTGATGTCCGTGGTCAAATCATCCAGATTACTATATGCAACTCCATCCTGAGTCAATTCAACCCGGGGGGTACCTCCCATCAGATATTTACGGACATTGTCCTGCATATTGGGAGCTTCAATCAGTTTATACTGGTTCATAGTCGCAGCAAATATAGGTCCTGCCTGAGCATGCCACAACAACGAAAGGGCACCTCCCATTGGATGAGTCCCTTTCACTTTATATTCGGCATCATATCCGGTAAATGTGGCACGCCAATCTCCTTGGGATAAAAGCCACGTACGAATATCCTTAAAATGCTTCACTCCGTAAACGGAGTCACGGGGAAGCTTTTCCAAAGAAGTCATTTTCACAGGAGGCAGTTCCAAAAAAGAAGCCAACGCCTTGGCATGCCCAAATGTATGATGAATACAAGGAGAAACACCGGATGCAAAATAATGCATTCCTCCATAAAGAAGTCCACCATGAGTAGCCTTACTCAATAAACGGATATTGCGGCGAATGGCTTCCAGACATTCCGGATGACGGGCAGCAGCCATCAGATAATAACCTCCCATAAAGCCATCACTGGTACGCCCGCCCCAATAAGTCCATTTAAAGCTTCGTGTTCCCCAACTGTTGTCCCAAGCGCCATCGGGTAACATAAACTCAAGATGAGTTTCCATAGAACGTTCCACAAGCGAAAATAGTTCCATGTCGTTTGCCATCACTGCATAATATGCCATATTAGGCAGTGATTCTTCTACATTATAAAGCAAATCTACCGGACGGCAACCGTTTGGAGTTTCTGAGGCGATATTAGGTCCCTCGCCATACAAGAAACAGTCATTCGCGGTAAAATATTCTTTTAATCCGCGAGCTATCTCTCCGGCTTCCTTCTTAAATTCAGGCCGATTGCACATCTCACCGATAGCGTATAGTGCATAGGTTGCCGAAGCAGAATAGTTTACATTCATATTTCTCATGCCTTCTCGCCTTCGGCTATAAATGAAAGGATTGTTCATCATAAACTCACCAGCCTCTACCAATCGCTGTTTCCAATGATGATGGGTTGAATCATCCAATAGATGTCCGTGATAATGCAAAGCTTCATAAAGAGCAATCGCTGCAAATACCGTCGTACCGTTCCAATCCGATACATGTACATCGTTCATCCATGACCCGTCCGGACGGTGTACATTCTCCATCCACGCCATCAAGCGCTTGGCTCCGAGCAGATATTTTTGGTTCCCGGTCTTTTCCGCCAAATACATTAAAGGAAGTACGGCATCTCCTATTCGCCCGTGCATGCGGGCACATGCAGGGCACAAGACTCCTCCATCAAGTGCGGAATCGGAACAAGTGTACTGATAAGCCAGAAAAGCATCCATCCATTCCGTCAACAGCTTATCCGCTTCACTACGCAATGAATCATCAAAAGAGTTCGCATTTACATTCCGTGCTTGTCCTGCCAAAGATGATACACAAAACAGCACCATCATAAACAACATGTTTTTCATATCTCTTTCATGGTTAGATTTTAATGCTCAAAGTTAGTCCTTTGTTATCAGTATTTCACTCTCTTTTTATTCAATATCATGCCAATGGGCGTTTAAACCTCTTGTAATATTGTTGAATCAATGCTAATATTGTTGAAAACTCACTTGCCAAAACAATATTGGTACACTTTTAAACATAAGGAAGTCTCAGTTAAACACAAACGGACTACTTTAGCTGCGGGAAACAAATGTTCTTAATTCTTAATGCTTTATGAGACACCTACCTTTATTAATGTGTACTGCCTTCTGCGGATTGTATTCCACACAGACAAAGGCGGCAGACACAAAAAACGAAAAGCCCAATATTCTTTGGCTCACCTTTGAAGATACTAGTGCATACGAATTCGGTTGCTACGGCAACAGAGGAGTACATACTCCCAATGCGGACAGCCTTGCCGCCCGCGGCATACAGTTTATGAACGCATGGTCCGTAGCTCCCCAGAGCTCGGCTGCCCGTTCTTCACTGATTACCGGATGCTATTCAAGCACTTACGGCATGGACATCCATCCTGTGCCCTACGATACACCTGCTGACATCTTCTTTCCACAGAAATTACGCGAAGCCGGATATTACTGTACAAACAACAGCAAGACACACTACAACTCTACCACTGACAATAAAATATGTTGGGACGAATGTAGCAACAAAGCCTCATACAATAGTCCCAAACGAAAAAAGAACCAACCCTTTTTCGCTGTATTCAACACGGTAACCTCACACATGGGACGCATCCGAACTTTCCATACAGACGGACGCAGAGATTACACACGGGAAGGCATATACCCGGCACTGCTTTCATTGCCTGCTTATGTTCCCGACTTGCCGGAAGTACGTTCCGACTATGCCGGTCATTTAGAAGCAGTACAAGACGTGGATACCTGGCTGGGATTCTTCCTGAAAGATTTGAAAGAAAGAGGATTGGATGAAAATACGATTATCTTTTTCTTCAGTGATCATGGCGGTTGCGTACCCCGTGGTAAAGGATATTTGTACGAAAGCGGTCTAAGAGTACCTTTGATAGCCTACTTTCCACCCAAATGGCAACATCTGGCGAATCAGGCTCCAGGCAAAGAGTACAGTTTGGTCAACTTCACGGATTTGGGGCCTACCGTACTTAGTCTTGCAGGGGTAAAACCACCCAAACAGATGCAGGGCAAAGCACTTTACGGCAAGTTTGCAAACAAAGAAAAACGCCAGATGCAATTTGCATTGGCAGCCAACCAACTGCATCATTTCATGCCGGTACGCGCCGTTACCGATGGGCGTTTCAAATATATCCGTAGTTATATCCCCTATCGTCAGTTTGCCCTGCGCAATTATTATCAATGGGGAATGCCTTCCAACAAAGCATGGGATAAACTAGTATTGGAAGGGCATAATACCAACCCTAACTGGAAACTGACTTTCGAAGCCCATCCGGCAGAAATGCTGTTTGACCTTGAAAAAGATCCGGATGAACTGCACGACTTATCCGGTACTCCCGAATATGCAGAAATCTTGTCCAAAATGCGCCAAGCACTATCTGACCATATTCGTGTCACCGGTGATTTGGGGTTCTTCCTTCCCACTTCACGCACCGGTCATATTCTTTACGACAAAGTGCGCAAGGAGAAATATCCTCTGAACGAACTTTATACTCTTGTTGAAACAGCTGGAACAGCAACCACCGCCTCTCTGTCTATGTTAGAAGAAGCAATTACCAATCCGCTATCCGAAATGAGATTCTGGGGAGTAGTAGGATATGCCAAACTTGCCAGAGAAAAGCAAATATCTTCTTGTCCGCAAGCCTTGTTGGCACTCCTCCAAGACAGTAATCCCTACATCGCTTCCGAAGCCGCCTATGCCGCAGCCTATCTGGGTAAAAGTCAAGAAAGCGTTGCCCGCCTAATTATTCCCACAGAGGAAAAATACAGAAAAATAGGGTACTCTTCACTGGAATGCTTATCTTTAGACCCTGATATGCGTGACTGTATCCGTCCTTTCCTGTCGGAGCTGAGAGAAGCCGCAGAAACCCTGCCACGCCTTGAAAACGAAGATGCCGGACTCATGGCGCGGGGAATCCTCGTGAACTTGGGCGAAATGGATATTCAAGACTTGTATGGTCCTGAAGCTTATAAAAGAGGTCTGAAATTTAACTATGGTCGTAGAGCAATGATACCGTTGCCCAACCAAAAGGAATAAATTTATGCGTAGTACAATCAAAATCGTAATTTTATTGTTTTTCATATGTACTTCCATGTCCGGAGCTTCGTTTCCGGACATGGAAAAGTATATGCGCCAACATGCCTTGATATGGGAACAATTACCCATGCAATGGAATGAAGGTGCTTTTTTAGGTAATGGATTGGTCGGCATGATGGTATATGCCGATTCCACACTCAATGCATTAGTTTTCCATCTGGGACGTCCCGATGTCACAGATCATAGGAAAGCTCCCTACCGAAAAACCTCCATCGGCACGGAAGAGGCAGATAAAATGGTGGATTTTTGCAGGCTTGATGTCGGTAAAATGCTATTATTCCCTGAAGGGAAGATACTTTCAGGCACTTTTTATCTCGACATTTACAATGCCGAACTGACCGGACACCTAAAAACAGACAAAGGAGACTTGACTTTCCACGCCTATACTCCCCAACCCGAAGAAGTGAATATCGTGGAAGTTTCCTCCGGAGTCCCTTACCGCTGGAAGGGGATTCCCGGGAACCCATGCTCTCCCCGCATAAGAGTATTTCCCCATTTGAAAGAAAAATTAAAATACAAGGACAACCCCGCACCTGTCGTCAACCAAAAAGACAAAGAAGGTAGTTGGGTACAGTCCTTGTTGGCGGGAGGAGATTATGCAACCTACTGGAAAGAGGTGCCGGACGGAAAACCACGTTCCGTATTGTACGTATCTACAGCCAATGAAGTGCCGGCTTCATCCCTCTCTCTTGCCAAAGCCATCAAGACCGTAGAAGCAGCACAGATTACAGGAACTAAATTGTTGAAACAAAAGACACGCCAGTGGTGGAATGCCTACCACGAACGTTCTTTCCTTTCCATTCCGGACAAAAAACTGGAGAACTTTTATTTCATACAGATGTACAAACTTGCCACTTGTTCTCATCCGGATGGCCCGGCAATGGACGTAATGGGCACTTTCTTCAAACTGAGCCCATGGCCCAGTTTCTGGTGGAACCTAAATATACAACTGACTTATATGCCCATAGGACCAGCCAATAGGATGGAACAAGGCAAAAACTTCCAGCGACTGATGGATGAAGTGTTTCCTTCACTTGTCCGTTCTATTGAACCATGCAAGATAGGTGACTACACCTGGGCATTGCAAAACTATTATATGTACCTGCGATATGCCGGTGCTGACTGGCAAGATATCAAACAACAAGTAGTTCCAAAAGCACTGGACGCATTTGCCGTATTCGATAAAATACTGTGTTATAAAGAAAACACATGGCATCTCACCCATATTGAGTCTCCCGAATATGAAGGGTTCCAAAAATACAATGACAGCAATTACGGATTAGCTTCACTGAGCTGGTTGCTCCAAACATTGATAGCATGTCATGACAGAACTTCAAGCACTCATCCCGACTATGCACGCTGGAAAGAAATCCTGACACGACTGGCTCCATATCCCACCAATGAAAACGGTCTGATGATTGCCGCCAACAAACCACTGGAGAAGTCCCACCGCCATTATTCGCACCTATTGGCCTTCTACCCTTTCCGACTTTTACATCCCGATGTACCAGAGAACCGTAAACTCCTGGAGAAATCCATCGAACACTGGTTGTCTTTAGAAGATGGGAAAGGATTAGCAGGATATTCCTATACCGGAGCAGCTTCTCTATATGCCTATTTGGGTAACGGTAACAAGGCTTACGAACGCTTGGCACATTTCATCAACAAACCAATCGGAATCAGCATTCTGCTACCCAATACATTCTATGTGGAAAGTCAAGGTAAGAATCCGGTAATAGAAACCCCATTAAGTGCTGCGGCCTCCCTTACTGAGCTGCTTATACAAAGCTGGGATGAGACTATACGTATCTTCCCGGCTGTGCCAGACCATTGGAAAGATTGTGCTTTCCATGCCCTCAGGACGGAAGGAGGATTTACCGTCTCGGCTCAACGCCAAGACGGAAGAACCGAATGGGTCAGCCTGACCAGTGAAAAAGGACAACCTTGCCGTATACAGTTATCCGGATGGGATGCCGTCCATCAGCTATCTGCAGGACGTACCGTCTCCATCAAACCGCTGGGTAATGAGACCTATGAACTGGACCTGAAAACCGGAGAAAGCGTAACGCTGGCCCCTGACAAATCAACAAAATGCAAACTACGCCTTATCCGGGCAAAAAACAAATCCCAATCCAACTTCTATGGAGTGAAATCAAGAAAAGGTTTGCCCGAAATAATGGAATGGCCGGAATTAACTCCCATCAAGGAACGTGTGAATGTACAGGCCGACTCTGCTCGTATCCGACAGATTGTCGACGGCTGTTGGGTGGCCGTAGGTACCAATAAGTCCCATGCCATACAACTGGACTACTCCCGTCCCTTTCAAGGACAGCCTTCTTACCGTTTTGAGCTGAAACAAGATGACAACACTCTGGAAGGCTACTCTAAAGGAGAAACCAAAGGTCGCGCCGAACTATGCTATTGCTATGCCGTATCCGACGATTTCAAAAACTATCCGGCAGATGAATATCCCAATGCTCAAAAGATGAAGACCGTCTATCATTATGGCAAGGGAAGTTGCCCGCAAGGTTCATCCATGAGCTACACATTCTCTGTTTACATTCCACATACCCTTGACAAAAACGTATCTACCATCTTTGCCCAATGGCACGGCATGCCAAGCCGTACACTTGTGTCCGACCCTGATGGCAAAGTAATGAGACTCAGTACCAAGGAGTTTCTGGAACTGGAGAGGCGAATGATTTTCAAGAAAAATACGGCATATGATAAAATTATCAAAATCAACGCCCAAGGAGATACCCTCTACAGAGCAGGGAAACCGAACGGTTGGCTGATAGAACAAGGCGGTTATCCCCCGCTTGCCTTCGGCTTTTCACAAGGTTATTTCTACATCAAAGCCAATTCGGACCGCAAATGGCTGACGGACAAGACCGACCGCTGTAATGCCAATCCTGACAAGGCAGAAATCATGCATCCAGTCACCTCTACCTTCAAAACCTCGACAATAGCATATAAAATGCCATTCGAGAATTTCCCCAAAGATTGCTGGATAACTTTTCAGGTAAATATAGACTGGACCGAATATGGAAAAGAAAAAGAAACCATTCTTAAACCCGGACTTCTTGACGTAACCATGTCCTACCGTCAATCAGAAAAGGAAGTGAAAGAACATATCGTAAACAATGAGGAGATACTGATTGGCCGCAATGACGAAGAAGGATATTACTTCAAATTCGGCATATACCGTGTCGGCAACAGTACCATTCCGGTTTGCTATAACCTAGCCGGTTATAAAGAGCAGTTCCGAAAAGTAACGACAAGAATCACGCAATTTTAAATCCCATATTTTTCAACTCAACACAGAACGATTGATTTCTTGTTTTTTCGTAGAAAAACAAAAAAGGAAGAAATAATAGCCGAATTCAACAAGCAACAAAAAGCCCGCCACCTTAATGGAGACGGGCTTGAAAAGTAGCTCCGAGGGGAATCGAACCCCTATCTAAAATTTAGGAAACTTTAGATCTATATTTGATTATCAGAGCATTAAATACAGATATACTGATTTCTGTAGAATATTTGTAGAATTTCTTCCAAAAAAATGAGATCCCCATCACCTGTAAGGTAATAAGGGATCTCACTAATGCAACACTGATTTTGATCAGATACTGCAAATATAAGAAAAAACGTGCATACTTCCCAGCAGGCACGTTTCCAAAAATAAAATGTTCTACTAATACCTATTTTCTAACTTCTATATATTCTGTATATACAATCTGGTTATGTGGATTCTTGTTTACCACTTCTAACCTTACCGCTTTAGTCCCAAAGCGAAAAAAAAAAGAAATTTCTTTGGCACTCTATGTACTATATGGCTAAGAGTGTCTAAACACTGAATCTTAGCAGAAAAATTTTTCCCATCCAAAATGCCATCCAATTTTATCCAGGGATCTTTCCAGTTGATAGCCTTCAAAATAGCTGGACGATCACGATATACAATACTGTCACGTACAACTGTCTGGATCTCCACCTCTGTTTTGGTTACAGTGGTAGATGCTGATTGAAGCCTCTTTACTTTTATACTCAGATCTTCTACAGTTCGAGTAAGATCTTTACAATGTTTTTCCAGCTCAGACCTGGTAAGCTCCAGTTTTTGAACAGAAGCGGCATTTTTCCCAGATTCAGTTTTATAATACTCAATATCCGATAAAAGAGATTCTTGATTATTAGTCAATCGTTTTTTCTCTTCCCTTGTATTATTCAAAAAGAAAGATAATATCAAAACGGATATTACCAAAACTATATTTGCATACACCAATATTCTTTTCATAACTCAGTAATATATTTTATGATACCATCTACATGAACTTTAACTATTTGTTTCTTACCCTCTGGAGAAAGCAGAAAATCAACATCCTCTTTGTTGTCCTGAAAAAAGTTTTCAGTGAGAACAGCAGGGCATTTAGTTTTTTGAAGAATGTAGAAATTCTCTTCCCAGTCAGGATCTCCATCACTCATATCTTTGCGGATTCGTTGCCCAACAAAAACACTTTCAGCAATGGAATAAAGACAGTCAGCCAATTTATCAGCCTTAGTTCTCCCTTTGGAAGTATATGCAGACCATCCACGTGCTTTCATCCATTCGGTTCCGTCGCCAGCAGCGTTACAATGAACGGAGATAAGAATCACGTTTGAAGCACCAAGCTTACCACAATATTCATTTACTCTACGTGTTCTCTCTGTAAGAGCAACATCTACATTTTCTCTCACTATACGCTCAGCATCATAACCTCTTTTCACAAGTTCACGTACAATAGCATCAGCTATTTCACGTGCATACAAATACTCTCTCAATGTTCCATCTGGAGAGCGTTTACCAAGTGTATTTTCACCATGTCCGTTATCAATCAAAATTTTCATAAACTAATTATTTATTCGATGATAGAAATCCAATTTTATATTTTCATATACAGCCTGTACATTAGTATAGGCTCTCCCATTATTTGCACCATTTTCATTGTAAATCTCATTCTCAACAACTTTCGACACCCATTCTACCCAATCTGGATTAGTATAATCTGATAGCTTCTTTCCTCTATAAGAATAGCAATCAAAGCGGCTATTCCTGTCCTCATGCAAGTTTCTTATTAAATTGTGGATCTTATCAACTGTAGCCTTTCTATCTACAATATGGTTTTCCTCCCTGATCTTTTTAATCAATCGGCAAACCTTTTCCACAGATAAATCAAAATAAGTAGAAGAGGTGTTTTTGATCCTTAATTGAGTTTCTGGGCGTAATCCTTCTGATATATCAGCAAGCATTTCATTCTGAACACGAGTTTCATTTAGTAAATCAGTCATAGTTTTAGCCGTACTGTTGATAATACCATTGATGATTGATTTAAACCACTTAAAACAAGCTATCATCAAACCAGCAGATAAAATAAGGAAAAAAGCTGCCGTTATAGCCATCATACCCCAGTCGCTAATTCCTTTTGCAATAGTCGTTACATCTTCCATGATTTTCTACAAAGTATTTGGTACACATTACTATAATCACTGCAAATATACTATTTATGGCGTATATATACGCCATAAAAGACAAAATTATATATTTGAAGCTATTAAGGCTTCCAATCTGTTTATTTCATTCCTTACTTCCTGTCTTTTTTTGGTGCAACTCAGATATATCGTAAGGCATACTTTCACCGATAAGAGAAGCCTCATAGCACTTTGTAATACGATAATCACCTATACAACTATCATTACTTGTAAGAGAAGCTTTTAACTCATCTATCTTACTCCGAACAATCTTAACATTAAACCTTTGTTCATATTTATACCTTATCTTATCTCCAGCGTCATAAGGAGCAATATGTACACTATAATAAAGAGGACAATCCAATTTTGTATCATCAACAAGTTCTACTTGTTTCCATCCCAAACCAGAAAGGATACTCGCTTGTTCCTCTACAGAAATAATACGCTCTTGTATTTCTCCATCATCATCACGAAATTTCTCTGTATATTCTTCAAGTATCTTAGATGTTAGATACCCACTTTCATCTATATATCCATATTCTACCATAACATATATTTTTAAAACTTGAATCTACTTACCGTCCAACATTGACGAAGTACGCCATTAAGCATAAAACGAGTAAAAACAAAAACTCCCATCCACCCCTCAGGTATATCGTAATAATCATTTGCAGAACTATCATCATGTATATATTGTCCCGAACGTGGATAAAATTTTAATTGTCCTACACCTATTTGCTTAACAAACACAAAACGTCCTACTATTCCATCATTAGGCAAATAAACATTCTTTGTCACACCTTTATTTGTCAAGCCAAGTACAAACGACTGATATTCTGTTAAATAAATTGTTCCAGAATTATCATCTATAGATTTGAGATTTAAAAGTAATCCAGCAGCCATCAGGTTTTGGAAAAAGCCTCCATAAGCAGGGGCAGTACCTCTATTACTCGCAGTACCATAAATACCAGCGATAAAATTTTCATTATCCCACTGAGATTTATCCAAATTACCAAAACCAAGTCCAACGATAGCAGCCTTTCTGGTTATTCCTAAAGTTGCAGAAACAGCATCCGTATTAGCCCAGTTTGAGAAAATGCCTCCAGGGGTCATATATGAAACACCCATATCATTTCTTGCCTCAATTAATCCATTGCCAGCATTCAATTCTATTTTAGAATAAAGCCCTTTCTGATACCTTCGTGACATCCATTCATATTGATAAGTTGAATTTACGCCCTGAGAGTAATAAGTCCATCCATCTGGCAGATACCCAGATACATTCTTTCCAGAAGGTGTAGAAGGACGGTTATTAGTTGTTGTTCTACAATAAATATACTCATACCCTTCTTCCTCTTCATTAGTTAATGATTGACCGTATTGCTTCCATAAAGATGGATATGTAAAGCTCGACCATTCACCTCCATAGGTATAATCCCCTGAAATACGCTTACTTTCTATTATTATCCGAGCCATAGAAGCATCAAGGATAATCTTATTACCATCCAAAAGTGTAGAAACAATCTTTCCACCACTCATAAACCAATCTCCAATATTAGCCCCCTCAGCCAATAATAAGTTGGTTGCTATGCTTTCAAACTCTGCACCGAAATCATTCCAATAAGCTGTATCAGTAGGTACATGGTTTAGATAGCCGTTTCCGGCATCCACTCTGGCAACATAATAGTGACCGTTATATTTCACTGCATCTACACGCTTTGAAGTGCCATAGTAAACTTTATCACTCGCATAAATGCCACGATAAACCATAGTCGGACCAGTATCGCCATTTCTGCCATCCACACCATCATACGGAGTTTGCCGAGCTGGCGTACTCCAGTTCTGTATCAATGAATTTGTTTCACCATTGATTTTTGCTACTGTAAACCATAAGTATTGCAAACTTCCTACAGTTGGAACGGTTGTACTCCATCCCGAAGGATTACGGCTCGTTTTACTCAGTGAAGGCGGTGTACTTCTGGAGCCATTAACAGCGTACCGATATTCAAAATAATCTCCGTTGTTTCCAGGATCTCCATCATCCCCCTTATCTCCTTTATTGCCTTTTGCTCCTTCTGCAACAATGATCCAATAAGATGTATTCGTTGGTACATTCCCTCTGCTTGGAGTTTTGTTAACATAGCGATATGTGGAAGTTCCGTTACTTGTTGTATAAGTTACTTCATCACCCCAATAGTAAGTATAAGAACTGCTATAAGTGCCACGAAAACAACCTATAGGACTTTCATCACCGCTTTCACTTTGTACAATGGATCCTTTCAAACGTAATTTTCTATCACCTTTGGTATTCCAATCCAAATAGCTATCTGAATTTCCCACACGAAAGGCATTATTCACAAAGTCCATGAAATTTAGTCCATCGCTTGAAACGATCCTATCTGTTGTTATTCTTCCAGGAAGTATTTCTGTGAATCCGAATAATTCAACAAATGATCGCTCCTCTTCAAACTCGCTGTTTAGAATGCCTACAAGAAAATGATAATAACCCTCTACACCTTCCAGCTTGATAGCGTTTTTGCTTAAAACGTATGAGCCTGTAGTGCCATTTTTGTTAGCTTTCACATAAAGATAATACCCTACGGTTTCAGTCAAAGTAGGAGAAACATATTTCTCAATATCCCAAAACTTATACTCACTGGCTTTATGTCCAGAAGAAAGCGTATCAATCCCGATAGTCATGTGTTGTAATATTCCTCCTGGAGCCGAAAGAACTTTCTTTGCGTTGTCATAGGTAACAAGGTATTCTACTTGTGTCGGATTAGTTTTGTTGTTCACGAAACGGAACTGCAAGCTTTCATCACCAACAAGCAAACTCATTGTTTGTACCGAGATCGGACTAATGGAACCTGAGAAATGCAAAAGCGCATCATTCAGCATTGAAATAGTTTCTTTTGCATCCCTAAAACGTCTTTTAGTAAATTGGATAGAGCTTTTATACTGGTTATCAGTCTTGATCTCGTTACTCTCTATCTTATTTAACTCACTTGAAATAGTAGCTCCAGTAGTCGTATTGGATAATTCAATAATTGGGCTGTAAGGTCTGTGTATATACTCCTTAATGCTGGTGATCCTTATCTTTATGCCTTCTGGTATGAATTGCGGATCCTTAAAGAGTATATAGCCACCTAACTTGATTTTCCCACCGATAGAGAGCCAACGCTTTTTGGAATAAATGCTATCCAATTCTCCTTTGAATGTGAATTTTGGATCTTCATTCTCATAAAGGTATTTGGCAGCTTCCCTGAACATATCCCAGCTCGCACCTTCTTTCGTTGAGTTGTTGCAAATGTACGCATCTGGTAACTGTATTCCGAATACAGCGTATTTATCTCCCAAGTTAGGTTTGTATATGTCATTTGGCATAATTTGACCGTCTATTTCCTGGGGGGTTATCAAGAATTTGCGTTCTTTATGAATGTATTTAACTTCAAACTCCTTACCAGCAAGCATACCAGACTGAAATATAACAGTCATAGTATTACCCTCTATCAAACAATCCTCAAAATTCAAATCATTCGGAATAGAACTATCTATAAAATCATAGAAATTCTTTTCTTTATCGGCAACAACATTAGAAACACTACCTACTCTTTTAGGTGAAATATGAGAACAATCCAAACTGTCCTCTTGAACCTCCGTAAGTGGTGTATCAGCCCGTTTTATATACAAGCCGTCTGCATCTGAAACATAAGTACGTCCTTCATACTCCAATCTTTGATTTTTAGGCAAAAGCAACTCCTTAGAGCCATACTTACTAAAGTCTATATTCTGTTCTCCACCTTGAACGTACAAGATACTAACAGGTCTATTTCCACTTTGGTTGGATCGTCCCAAACCTGGTACAAATCCTTTATCTTTTCCATATTCAAGAGGTAACGGTTCGTTTTTGTTATATTCAACTTTACGCAAGTGTACCGTTTTAATAGCTGGATCTATCTCATACTCCGTTTTAAATATATTAGCAATATTAGGCAAAGCCTCACTACAAAACGTGTGATTATAGTTAATAGTCTTTTCCTCAGCTTCTATATATTCGCCAACTTTCCATCCGCTATCTCTCATGTTGAGATTATCCACGATCAACTGTAGATGTTCGTGAGGCTTTGCAGTGTAATCGAATTTCAAACGCTTAGAAACAATATCCCGACACTTGTATTTGCCCAGTATTGCGCCTACATCATACATAACAAGTGTGTATTCAAAGCTACGGCTACTTTTCTTCTTGAAATCGTTAGGATTCATAAGGTAATAAGTGATATTCTTGTAGATACAATAAGCACCTACAGGAATGTCTATAAACTCTTCACTGGCAAAGTACAGATAAAGAGTACCTACATTCTGTAAAGCCGTATATCGGTAGCTGGTTGTATCTACCAGAATATCAATCTCCTTATTATTAAAGTGTATTTTCATGTTTACTAAGTGAATTGATAAATCTTACCATTTCCACATTTCATACCTTTAATTGTGGTGCTGAAAGGAAAAGCATCTTTGGGTATCTGATCCAAAGTTTTCTTTAAAGAAGCTGCGTTTGTGAAAAACTTGCCATCTTTACCATCCTGATCCTTGAATTTTACCAAGTATCTACCTTCTCCATGAGAAGTTTTCATATCGGGTATGTAATCTTCCACAATGATCTCACAATTCAATACATCAGATATTGAAACCTGCTGGCAGTTGAACATTCTACGCTCATCCTGTACTGTAACACCAAGTTCACTAAACTTTCTCATATCACAATAAAATTTTAAGTTCTACACAATCAGCATCTATTTGCTCCTTTACTTCCTTTCTTTTGCTCAAATACTCCACATAAGGAGCAGCATACTCTTCACCCAAAATACCGACTTGTACAGCATTATAATCATTGATTAGTTTTGCCTCTTTATCGGCTCCCCACAAATGATTTATAACAGCTTCTTTCAGCTTATCATTGGTAATTGTTCCCCACACCACAACTTCATCACACGTCCATTTTACCACGTTATCAACTACCCCAGAACCCATTTCTGGATTTTCTGAATGGTTTTCCACTTGAACCTCCTGAATGTTCCAGCGATATGTATAGGAACCATCGCCATTTGCCTGTAATTTCTCAGGCTGAAAATCGTAATGTATCATAAACTTGCTTTTTAATGATTGTTTTTAATAAATGCTTTGAATTACTGTACTTAGCCCACCCAAACCAGCTACAGATAGTTTGCTTATATTCCAGATCTGAAATATTTTTCCGCTTATTGAGTTTGGCAGCTTTCCGACACATATTCTTTTTAATTCCCTTTCGTATAAGAGTATGAGTATGGAAAAAGACATAGCCAACAAAATCAATCCCTCTATGAGCATCAACCTTGAACACTTGAAATTTCCATTTCTTTTTTCCAGTTACAGGATCCGTTTTTCTGAGAGATAGCTTCAAATTACTATTTAGGTACTCTTCTATTTCAACTCGGAGTTTATGCAGTGCCTTGGGATCATCCCCGATAATCACTATATCATCCGCATACCTGAAATAATATTTAACTTTCTTCACCTCCTTTATCCAGTGATCGAAATAAGCCAGAACGAGGTTAGCGAAGTATTGGGAAAGATAATTTCCAATAGGAACGCCATCAGCACTATCTATAATCAGATCCAGTAGCCAAAGCAGATCCTGATCCTTGATTTTCTTTCTAAGAATCATCTTAAGAATATCATGATCTATACTGGGATAGAACTTCACCACGTCCATCTTTAAGCAGTAAGTAGTATGCTCTGGATCTTCTTTCAGGGCTTTCTTTACTTTCGCTGCTGCTTTGTGAATACCACGATTCTTTATACAGGAATAAGTATCTTCCGTGAATAAAGATACCCAAATAGGTTCCATGACATTCATTATAGCATGATGCAAAATTCGATCAGGGAAATATGGTAAACGGTAAATCAATCTCTCTTTAGGATCTTTTATAACGAATACTTCATACTTTGAATTTACAAAAGTCTTGTTTTTTAAAGATTCATGAAGAGCCTGTATGTTAGCTTCTCTATTCCTATCATGCCTCTTCACTCCATAAGAGCGGAGCTTTCCACGTCTGGCTTTTTCATCAGCCAAACGTAGATTCTCTAAGGAAATAATCTGCTCGTATAAATTACTTATTCTCTTCATTTTTCTTTGTTTTTCGTACTCAGAGCCTTCGGTTTCCCTACCAGCACCTTTTTGAGTTATGTTATTTTCTGCCTATTGGCAAGGTCGTTGCTTCGTTTATTGAGTTATTTTGAGAAAACCATAGCTGAGAGCTGACATTCGCATTCGCATTCGAGGGGGTGTTATTCGTATTCGCATAACCGAAGCCTGCATGAACGCCATTATTCGTATTACCGCTGAAAAGGACACCCACCAGCAACCAACCTATTTTATTCATTTGTTAATTAATTATTTATGTTTTGCAGTCAAGCCCGACCGCTTCACGCTTTAGGGATAAAACAAAGCCGAGAGCCGACAGCCGCAGACGCATACGAGGGGGCGTAATACGTATGCGCATAACCGAAGCCCGCAGGAACGCCATCATGCGTAGAACCGCCGAAAAGGACACCCTGCATACGATTCTCATTCTTATAGGTATAGTAGTAATCACACCAGTAGGTAGTAGAACCTCCACCAACAAGAGAAGCAATCAAATCGCCATGCTCTCCAAAAATCATTTCTTTGGTATAGCCTTCTTGTCGTGCTGCCAGCCCTCTAAGTGTATAACCATTGTAATTACTATCATTATAGTTGGCTGGATCAATAGCTACAAACACCTTGCTTGTACCACCATTGGCATCCGTTTTAACCTCCATATTCATCCCGTCCGTCCATTTCCAGACGTGCCCGAATGGATTTTCAATACCACGATAACGAGGAACAGTAAAGACTTTACTGTTTTCTCCTTCTGCTTTTTCTAAAGTATAAGCAACCTCACCAGAAGCATTTCCCAATTCATCACTCGTACCACAAGGGATAATAGGATAATAACCGCTAAAGTTGTTCCACTTTGTACCGTCCCAGGTAGTTACACCATTCCCCAAACCACCCTGAGCATAACCGTTACTATCTTTCTGTGCATTGAAAGCCAACTGACAGTTAAGATTTCCGTATTCTATGTAATAGAGCCATGCCAGGGTAATGTAAGCGTTATAATCCATACAGTTCCATTCTGTAGTAGTGCCACGTTTACGAGCAGCAGTACGAAAAGCGGTGCGGCTCATATATGTAGCTGGCTTACCTAATTGAGTTTTAGGTAGAGCATCCCAATCCGCTTGATTATTCCCTCCCCTGTAATCAGCCGAAGTATTTACTACAGAAGCCAGTTTACCAGTGCTCCTTTGTACAGTAGCTTCATAAGCTGAGATATAGCATTTTTTCACGAAATGATAACCTGGTAACGGGTATTCGCTGATCCGTACACCTCTTTTATTGCCATTGGTATAAAATCTTCTCCAGTGCTCCGGAATTTCCACCATAACCATACCATTAGAGCCATCCAGCTTGTGCGCTCTCCAGTTGGTAGGATTGAGGTATTCTATAACAGCACCAGCATCCGATAACAAACAGCCTCTCATTTTACTCTGGATAGGTAATGTTTTATGCAGTGTAACATTACCCGTTCTGGTTAGTACCGAAGAGGAAACAGTAACGTCCAATTCGACACCATAACTACACTGTTCTTCTGCATAAGGAAGCATAGCAGCCAAACCTGCTTGTTTTGATTCTCCATCACTATCCAGTACCTCAGTGATAAAACCAAACGGATTTGAGCCATCCGCTACAGGAAGTTCATTCAATCTTTTTCCATTGTTGTAAGCCGTAATAATTTGTCTTACCTTTACTTCTTCATCTGCTGTAAGTGCCATAATTAATAAGTTTTTAATAGTTCAACATTCATTTTTTACTAAGTTAATCTGATACCTCCAGATCCAGAGAAGCGAATACCCCTACCAGATATAAATCTCATTCCTGGCTCTTCTACAATGATCTGAATTGTTTGGTATAATGCTGTATTTTCAGTTGGAACAACATGGATTCTGCTCATACCTACACCGTTAATCATAAATACTCCATCAGGAGTAATAGATACCGCTCGATCATCACCGAGAAACAATACATTTCTACCAGTATCTATAGGAAGTAATTCTACCTCAACTTTGAAAGGTTGGGTATTCCTGTAAGTAACTTTTTTCGGGTAATTTAGCTTCATGGAAGTAGGGATCAGCTTATATTTTGAGATAAGCGATTCTTCCAGTTCTTCCAAACGTGCAATAACTACCCTTGCATCGCCAGTAGCTTCATTTGCATTGTTTTTAGCAACATTGGCTTCTTCCGCTTTTTCGTGAGCTTCATTAGCTTTTGCGTTAGCATTATTGGTAGCCTCTACTGCCTTACCTGCTGCGTTATCGGCTGCTGTTGCTTTTTCATTTGCCAGTTTAGCAGCATCCTCAGCCTTTTTAGCTGCTGCTGTGGCTGTTGTTCCACGAGCTATACATTTCCACCAGGACGTATCAGTTAAAGCGTGTCCTATATTCCCATTCTTAATGCAGAGATAACAGCTATCTTCTGTAACCACAAAATCAAATGTATTATATGTGGTAGTTGCTGAATAAGCTCCCTTATCCACGAAAGCAACCTTTCCTAATCTTACATCTCCTTCTGCCATATTATTTTGGATTAAAAGTTAAATATCCTTCATTATCAATAGCGAACATATCAGCCGCTATATCATCCTGGTAGTGCATCACAAGCTCCATCGTATCAGGTTCAATAGTGAAAGTGGGATAAAGAACACCACCCTTAGCTAAAATCCCTGTGTCCTCATACGCTTTTTTTGTTTCGTTCCATTTCCACCAGTTACCATTTTCTCCCATTTTGGGGGGATTGTCTGCGTGTTCCTTAGCCCTGTTAGCCTGAGTGTTGGCGTTAGCCGTAGCCTTATTAGCATTATCAGTAGCTTTATTTGCGTTACTGGTTGCAGTATTGGCATTACTGGTAGCCGTGATCGTTTCCTGCTTGATCCTATCCAATCCTACACGTGCTTCATCAGCTTTATCAGCAGCCGTATTAGCTTTATTGGTCGCTTCATTGGCTCTCTGGGTTGCCACTCCAGAAACACGAGTTGCCTCATTTGCGTTTGCCGTAGCTGTGTTGGCATTTTCAGTAGCAGTAATAGCATTACGGGTAGCTGTATTTGCATTATTGGTAGCAGTAATAGCGTTCCTTGTTGCAGTGATAGCCTCCTGAGTTACTTTCAGCATATTTTCATAGGCTGTCTGTATTACACCCAGGCTAACTTTCACGCTCGTTTGTACCCCGTTTATCAACTTTACGCCAATAGTGTACAGCCCTGTTAGGCTATCAGAAAGCGTTAATTCACTGATTTTCTTTTTCCTAATTGCCATAACTTTTTAGATCTATATAAAACTCACCATCTTCTGTAACTATCAATTCTCCATCCTCAGAAGCAAGCAAATACTCATCCTCTCCGATCCTGAACACCGTAAATACCAAAGTGAGCGTAAAGGCACACCAGAGCTTACCAGTAGGAGAGAACAGGCTTACTTTTGAATTTTTATAATAGCAGGGGTATTCCTCGTATTGACTATCAACAAATAGAGTTTTCTCAGCAGTTTGTAACTTTACACCGTCCCCCTCATCAATTTCTACCACCTCTATAAGATCGTGTAGAAAAGCTCTGTAATTTCGCCAGAACTCAGTGAGATCGTTGGCTATCAAACAGCAATTAAGAGTAACCTCTTTAGATTGATATACTACATTTTTACCATCGTAAATAGCACCGTTTTCTGTTATCAGATTACGAAGCATATTTTTTTTCACTACTGGAGCCTTCAATACCTGGGCTTCGCTACCTTCCAATACCCGAATGCCATATACAGAGAAATCAACTCCATTTATCTCATATCCTTGTATGGGAACAGTATTAGAAGAAGGAGCCTGATAGGTATAACCATTCATGGGAAAATCATCAGCAAATTTTAGCGTGAACGTTTTTGCCCCTACATACAATAAATTACTAACCTCAGATACCAACCTCAATCTACAGGTAAATTGAATCTCCCTAAACTCAAATGTATGATAAGCACCATCAGAGAGAAGAACGAATAGATCCCCAGTACGATAATCCCCAATAGCGGCAAACTTTATCTCAAACTCTTTCAGGTCGAGTTTGGGATCCGATAAATCCACCTCTATACCATCATACTCAGCCCAATCATTAGAAACTTCTGGAGCTTTAAGTGGTGGATATGACAAAACACCATTATATCCCGTTTCTTGAATGAAAACGCCATAATGAATAAAGGCATCCTTATTATCTATATATAACTTTCCTTCTCTCATTCCTTTCTCAGAATTAAACCTTTGTTATTCATGTTATCAATAGCTAACAACATTTCTTTATTGCTATGCTTTATATCTTCCAAGTGAGAAGTATTATCCCTGATACCAGTAAGAAGTTCAAGCATCCTACCAGCATTGGCTATAAGCAACTTCATGCTTTCGCTTATAAGATAGGTATGCCCTTGTATTGCCGTTGCACGTCCATTTAGCTCATTCACACTTTCCTGGTTTACAGATTCAATACCTTTAGCGGAAACTTCACGGTTAGCCGTTTCCCACAAATTGAATCCTTGCTTGTTAGCCTCTTCTTTCCACTGCTCCATCCATTGTTGAGCGTTATTCATATCTGTTCCGATACCTTGATAGAAAGAAGCTACCAAATCCCTGGCATCCTTAGCTATCTCTTCCTCTGTTTTGCCAGAGCCATAAATCTTTTCCAGATCAGCCTGTAGTCTTTTAAACTTATCAGAAAAGAACAGAGAATAGGCTATTTGCTTTCCGAGATCTTCTAAAACGGAGGATCCTGCTTCTCCAAATTTCTCCCAGGCATCCACTCCATCATTTTCAATCGCATTTACCAGGGAATCCATAACACTCTCCCCCAGGGATCCAAATGTGTCCTGTAGATAATTTCTAAGAGCTTCCTGGGCTTCCTCAGCTTGTTCTTGCAGATCAATAAGGCTTTGCAGTAGAGCCTTATTCTCATCACTCATCGTTTGAGTGTCTATGATCGCTTGTGCCCTCTCTTTATTCAGTTTATTTTCGCCATCTACAAGATCAGGGTAAACATCCAGAACAGAGGTGTATATATCATGTTGCTTTTTCCAGAACCACGCTCCAGTAGTATAGCTACCCGTTTTTACCGTAACATTACTCAAAGCACCAATTCCACGATTATACTCATCCATCTGCTTCTTGTAACGTCCAGTAATATCACCAAAGAGCTTCTCAAACTTTGTCATTTGAGGTTTATCCCCTTTCAGTGTTTCTTTATATTCCTCAATAGCCTGGCGATATACTTCTATGGATCTGGCGGCTTTTGCAATCTGATCCTCTCCGAAAATTGAAGTAGCTTCCTTCATAAGAAGGTTTTGCTCCATCAACAATAGATTGTACCTACGTTGCATTTCCAGTTTGTTCTGAGCAACTTCTTTCAGTGCTTCCTGGTGTTCTTTCTCTGCTTTAGAAGTCAAACCGAACAAGGTTGTTATTACAGAAATGGCAGCTCCCACAACAGCAAGAATAACAGAAGCACGTTCCACACCTTTGATAGCTTCTGCTCCAGCTACAGATAACGCTTGAATACCTGAGATCATGGCAATAATACCACCAGCAATATTAGCAGCAGACGATAATACTGTTTTAGTAATATCATCCAAACCGTCAAAACTGGAAACAATATTATCTACTGTATCTTGTACCTCATTCATCACCTTTAGAGTATCACCCCACTTCTTTTTTGATTTTTCAGCAGAAGAGGTACTGGCATCTTTAGCCTCAGCAATTTCTACCTTTTTCTCTAAAGTCTTAATTTTAGCATTGAGAACAGCCTTCTCCTTTTCATCAAGTTTACTTCCATCCTTATCAAGCGTGTTTCTGGCTGTTTCTAAGGCTGATTTTAGCTGCTTTAGCCCCAAACTGGAGATTCTATCTACCCAAACCGTAAACGATGCTTCACGAGAGGCTATTTCTTGATCCAAAGCATCAAGCGAATCCTTTTTATCCTTCTCTGCCTGGTTTATATTCTTTTCCGAGAAAACGGGATTTTTGCCCTCCTTTTTGGCTTTCTCGTTTGCAGCCTTCATGGCATCAATATCCTTCTGGTATTTCTCCTCAATAACCTTGCGCTTATCAGTATAGGTTTGATACTGCTTAAGCATTTCTTCCATTGCATTCTGATTGTTGAATGCTAATTTCTTACCAGCAAGATCCTCCAGCTCTTTAAATTGCTTTTTATCCTCAGCAGATAACTCAGTGGTGGTAGGCGTGAATTTGCCTTTCTTACCTTTGGATTCCCACACTGTTTTTTCCCATTCCTGGATCTTGTTTAACTTATCTTCTTGCTGCCTTCTAAGCTGTTCAATCTCCTGCTCATAATTGAGCTGGTTTTGATCTATTGTTTTAGAGAATCCATCTTTATCCAGGTTGATTTTAGCCTGGCGAATGGCAAACGCCATATCTTTCTCTATGCGTATCTTTTCTTGGGCATCCTTCTTTATTTCATCCGAGTAATCTTTTTTCTCTTTAGCCGATTTTGTAGAAGGAATCAATTTACTAAGTGAATCTATACGGCTCTGGTAATTATTGTACTCCGAGCTATCTTTTACTGTTTCTTTCTGGTCTTTTTTTAGTTTGGCTACACGTTCCTCTACTTCTCGAATGATTTTTAGATCTTTCTCCTCCTCTAATATTCTCTTTTGGAGATTGGAAATATAGGCATTCTGGCTATCTACATTATCTTTGGTAACTGTTTTACCATCTTTGGATAAACCGTTATTCTTCTCTACTGCTGTATTGTAGGCATCCAACGTAGCTTTAGCTTTTACCAGCTCAGCATCCAGTTCTGAAAGAGAAGCCTTCTGTATATCAAAAGCCTCCGTTTCAGTTTTGCCATCATTTTTACCAGGTAGATTCTCTCCAAAACGCTTCTGGGCTTCCTCTATCACCTTGTTATAGATACCACGAGCCTTAAACACTTTGTTTATCTCTTCCTGTAAATCATTCGCTGTATAGGTCATGGCTCCTATACCAGTCATGGGATCACCAGGAAGAAACTTTGTTTCATCGAATTGTTTGATAATATCCTGAATCTCCTGGGTAATCTCACCTTTTCCCTCCAGAACAGGTTTGATTTTCCAGTAGTAAGTTTCAGCGAGATCTACACCATCTTTATCCTTTTTACCTTTAAATTTATCTTTAAGAAGATCCTCTACATTATCCTTGCCTTTGATCTCCTTCTCCATGTAATCATTAGAAGCCTCATTGATAGCCTTCTCCATAGCCCTTGCACGAGCTGCCTTCTCCGCTTCCTGGGTAACGATCTTATACGCTTTAGCCAAATCATCCAAAGCGTTTTTCTCATCACCTAACCCTTTCAGGTATTCACCGTATTTGCTCATTATAGCCTCTTTAGCGGCACGATACTCATCTGTACCCTCTTTAGCTGCTTTCAAACGGGCAAACATGGCATCTATTTGCAATCTCTCTGCACCAATAGCCTTATCACTTTCAGATATAGCTGTATTCAGTTTTTCCTGTGCTTTTTCTGCATCAGTTTGATAAGTGATAAGTTTATATATACCATAACCGAGAGCCGCTATAGCTGCTGCCGCCAAAGTATAGGGATTCGCCATAACTACAGCGTTCAACTTTGCCGCAACAGCAGTTAAACGAAGTTTTGCAGTAGATAAAAGGTTTGTAGTTGTTACATTCGCTGCCTGGGCTGCTGTATTGGCTCCAGTTGTCGTAGTATTCAATGCTTTAGCGGCACTCTCTACAGCTAACTTCTTAGCCGAGAAATCACGAGTAGCAGCATGGTATTGTAAAGCGGCTGTTTCTTTTGCGGTTGCAGCAGCAGCCAGCTTCCTTTCAGCAGCTTCTACTTGTTTGGCGGATCCAGTGGCTCCAATGTGCATAAGCTCAGCCAACCTTTGTTTTTCCAGATCCTTAGCCGCTACATATTCAGCCTTTTTAGCAGCAATGGATTGACTGGCTGCTGACACCTCAGTACGTGCCTTTGCGAGAGCAGCAGTTTGGGATTCAATAGTAGTAGCAATCTCTGATTTTACAGCAGCAGCATACTCTAATGTACCTTTGGTTAGGTTTTGTTTGGATATAGCAGCTTGTTGCTCTACGGTAAGGAGCTTAGCCAACTCTTCCGCTTCTCCTGTAGCCTTAATGATGGTAACGGCTTGCTTTGTCGCTGCCACTGTCATTACAGCAGCCTTGTAAGCACCATAAGTAACTATCAATTCCTGGATAGTAGCACCTATTTCCTCGTAGTTTTCCACTACAGTAGCAGCAGAATCAAGAACCGAGTTTATAATTCCTTCACTTGACTTACCTATGTTATTGAACATTACAGAAATACCATCCTCCAGGTTGGAGATCTTACCAGAGATCGTTTTACTTTGCTCTTCCATGAGGTTGTAAAACATACCACCCGAACCAGTAAGATTATCCAGAACTTTCTGAACCTCTGGAAATCCAATCTTTCCAGCAGTAACCATAGCATTAATTTCCTCCTCCGTTTTTCCAAGTTCTTTGGAGAGTTCCTTAACCAATGGAATACCTCTTCCCATGAATTGACGTACATCCTGGGTAAATAAACGACCTTGAACCATTGTAGTACCATACAAATACACAATGTCGTTCAAAGGAATAGACAAACCAGCAGCAATATTACCAAGTTGTACAAGGCGATTTGTAACATCTTCGGACGCAACACCATAAGCAAGCAACTGTTTCGCTCCAGAAGCAACACCTTGCAAGTCAAACGGAGTTTTTGCAGCCGTATCTATCACCTTATCCATAAGGGCATCAGCTTTCGCCTTGCTTCCTAACATCGTATTGAAAGCAACCTCTAATTGCTGGTACTCACCTCTAACCGTAGCGATCTTATTAGCGTATTCCAAAGCTTGTTGAGCCGTAAAGAATCCAGCAGCAGCTATAGTTAGTTTGCGAAATATACTATCTATCCTACTACCTTCCTTTTCGGCTGTAGCTCCAATACTTTGAAACAGGGAATTGGATTTGTTTACATCGCTTTCAAACTTAGAGTTATCAAGTCCCAAAGCCCACCATGTTGTACCTTCGTTATTATTCATCTTCGTTGTCTTCAAACAATGCTTTTCTTATTGCTTCCTGGTTGGCTGGATCATCGCCATTTATGGTACTATCTTCATTTGCTTTTGTTCCTGTATCTTTTTTAGGTGAGAATGTTGGTATTACAGCATTATAGAGCTGAACATTAGCAAAACTCATCTTATAAAGAATGTAGTCAAATGGAAGGTTGTAGCATTTAGCTATTCCTGCTATTACCGACCAGATACTATCGTTTCCGCTTCCTCCTTTGGTTTTGTCGGTCTGATTAGATTTACTTCTATCAGGGAAGCGGTAAGCCCGAAAAAATCACCAATCTCCATACGGTTAAGTATCGAAAGCGTAATAGAATTTACCCTACTGGGTGGGAGCTTTTTCAAAATCTTCTCAGCAAGAATAACCTTATTATCAACCTGTACCTTTTTCTTTCTTCGGATCAGCCCGAAACAATGTTTTTCTATAATTTCCTCCTCTGAGGTTAAGTTATCAGCCCCCAGAATCAGAGTAGCTACAATATCGCCAAGCACCTTACAGTCCTTAGCGACAAACAAGGATTCAAACATTACTTGTTTAGTGTCTAACTTCAATCCTGGGAGCTGAGCAATCAACTCAGAAGCAAGAATAATAGTAGCGATAGAAGGGGGAGCAACTGTATATGTTTCCTCTCCAACTTGCACACGATAAGGTTTTTGCAAAATCGTATCTGCTACTTTTGTTTCTATATTATCCATGCTTACCAACCTTTATTAGCCGACATTGGCTTGAGCTGTTTTACTGTACTTTTCAAGCATTTTGCCTGTTTTCGGTTTCAAAGAGGTAAAGATGTATTTCAACTGTTTACCTTTGGCAGACGACCATTCCTCTTCAACTTCTACAGCGCATTTACGCATAATGAATCCTTCCAGAGTTGGATCTTCTGGGGTAAGCCTAACGCTATACTCATCGGCAATAACGCCATCCTCCTCAGGAATGGGATCATCAGTGCCAGACGGAACGAAAATACTCATGGCAAGTTGCTTGTATGATTTTTGCATTTTACGAGCAACAAGCTCATGCCCTTCTCCATAAAGTTCCTGGGCACTTCCTTTTACAGTTGTCAAAAGAACGGTGTTCTCTTCTGCTGTAGGCATTGCAGTGAATTGGGCTGATGCTTCATCATTTGCACCAGTTTTACCAAATTCAACCAAAGGTTTACCCCATGTAATTTTTTGATTTGACATAACTAAAATGTTTTTAATTTGAAGTTGATTTTCACATTCACAAAATACTGCTCCAGTTTTTCGGCTTTATAGCTTTGAATCATTGCACCCAGAGAGAAATAATAGTCGGAAGGCTTTAGAGATCTTACAACCTCATCGGCTTTACGTCCCAAGTATCTGCACCTGGCAGCATCCTTTACCAGAACCTTACTACCATTATCCACGTTCGGAACATAAATATTCACATTCACAGATCCCGTTTGAAATTGCCCATCAAGCCCAGTAAGGAATGATACTACAATATCTTCACTCTTTGAATCAAGCGGGCGTGTACCTTCTCTGTAAACCATCCCTCTTATTTCCTTTGCCAATGGACTTTCTTTAACGATATTGAAAACGTCCAACTCTACTTCTTCACCTGTTTTATTCATTGCAATTTAAAGCCTAACTGTTTCATAATCTGGGGAACGAGTTTGTTTGCAAGTAATTCAGCAGAGGTTATAACATTGTAATTCCTGGCTTCTACATAGGCTGCGTAATTCATACCAGTAGATACAATTAAAACTATACCTGTCTGATACTTCTTTTTCAGTGCATCCAAATGCTTTTTACCTTTATGCCCTCCTTCGGTATTGGCGTATGTGCTTTCCTGGATAACTTCACCGTTGAAAAGAACTGCATATCCGATAGAGTTTCTAAGGTTTCCTGTCTGGTCTGTATAATTACCATTCAAACGGGCTTCTCTCAAACACGCTTCACCGACATATACAAAAGCCCTTAAAGCCCTATTAAAAACAACCTGTTTAGTTTCATTCAGGAAGTTACTAAATGCGTTATCAGGTGTTTTTTTTGTGAATCCCATTAAACAGTAATTTTAACTCTACCAGAACGTTCCACAAATTCAATATTCTGTACCTCAAACTCTCCCAGCATCTTATCTCTATCACTGGTAAGTTTTACCGTATCGGCTTCAAATTCTTGGCTCTCGATCAGAATTTCATAGCTTGAATCGGTAAACTTACCCTGCTGATAAATACCATGAGTATGCTTTACAGCTTTATACAAACAGCAAATAGGATCACTCCAGGAACTACCTGATTCTATAGGCTCGCTGTTTTCGTCCAGTCCACCACCAGATAATATCTTATACTGTATTGTTCCGTTGTATTGCATAACTTACCACTGGTTAGATCCGTCCGTAATAGAAGGCTCATCCACAAACTCAGAGCTATCCATACCATACTCCTTACAGAGAAATGCAATATTCTTTTCTATTGCCTCCCTATCCCATGAATCAGATATTCCACTCTCCGAATGGCTATTCTCAGCCATACCCTTAACAATACCAATAGCCAGCCTTACAAGCTTTACATTTTTAGGTTTATAAGGCTCTGTAGCCTCTATGCCATTATCAATAAGGGTAAACTCCAACACGTTTTTATCAGGGTAGAAGCCCGTACAGATTTTGGTGCATAATGCACGAATAGCATCTAAGTTTGTCATGGCTCAACTATTTAGGATCTTTACAAAGAGTTTCGGAAAGAGCTTTATTTTGCTCTTCTGTCAGCTCAGCCAACTTCTTAGTTACACCAGATAAACCAGCATTCTTAGCTACATTTACACCGATAGTATTCAAAGCAGCTTTTACTTCTTCCAATTCAAACTCCTTCTCAAAACACTGGATCTTTGTGGATCCTTCTGTACTTGGTTGGTTTTTCTCGGAAACAGTTTTTACAGATACAATACTGCAAAGCCCACGAGCAACCAGATCATTTACTCTACTGATCTCATCAGTAAGAAGGGTTTCACCTTCTTTGTATTTCTTCTCAGGATTGTATTTATCCGTGAGAGGTTTCAAAACTTTTAATTCAAACATGATTCAATAGCTTTTAATTAACCGACATTTACAGCTGTAGTAGCCTCAGAAGCCTTCTTTGAATTGTAGGTTTCCTTTTTGAAGAAAGTAACACCTTCCTCAATAGTCTTAAGCTCCTCAAAGCCTCTAACCTGGAAGCAAACCAAAGCGTTAATCTCATTGATAACAGGGATTAAACGAGCAGATCCTTGCGTGTACTCTCCTGCCTTTTGTCCCGTAGATTCACCAGTACGCCACTTTGCAATACGAATACCATTACCAGCATCCATATAATCCACATTGTCCTCCTCAAAGAGTTCGTTATCTTCAATAGCAGGTTGGATAAAGCCCAATTTACCAGCAGGCTTAAATACGATTACATTATGATTCCAGGGATCTAAAGCTTGGCGATCACCATCTTTCTCAACGGCTACCAAACGAGTGATTTCACGCACCTTCGGTAAACCATTGTCGGCAAACAGGGTATTCAAATCAGCTACACTTACAACCTTAGCAGACTTATCTTTCCCGTATGCAGATTCACGAATGTTAATATCTCTACGGATAAAGGCAAGCAGCTCTGGAGCCATCAGCATCTCTTCAAAATAAACACCCATGTTTTTAAACAGGGTAACAATCATTGTAAGCGTGAGAATAATATCCAGCTTACCAGCTTTGGAATTAGCTTCATTCCACAAAAGAGCAGATACAAGCTTGTTTGCCTCTTCCATGAGATAATCTATCTCAAATTCACGACCTCCAGGGTTATTAATTTCTGGCTTGAAACGACAAACACCAAAATTGGAAATGGCGTTCAAAATCATAAAGTCAGCCGTATCTTTACCCAGATAAGCATTTTCAAGATCGTTACGTAAAGTCTTTTCAATCTGCTTAACTTTCTGCCCATCTTTCAGGAACGGAGATTTATAAACTTCCAATAGTTTACGGTACGTGGAAGCCTTCATGAAGAACTTGTGTCCTACACGTGGGATCTCTTCATTCCAAATATCGAATCCGTCAGAACGTCTTAACGGAGTAGGTGATTCATCACCAATCAAAGTAGCCATTACACGTAAATGGTACTTACCCATAATGCCCTCAGCTCGTAACGAAAGCTGCGGAGCCTCCCAATCAAACCACTCATCAGAATAAGTTTTCTGGAACAAAGCTACTTCACGCTCAGAAGCCTTATCCAGAGCCTTTTTCCAGGTTGCCAGGAAGTCAATAGGTTTGCCATCTTTGAACAAACCCGTAAATGTTGAATAAATTGATTTCATCTAATACCTTGTTTTTAGTAAGTTTGTGAAAGTCGAATATGAGAGTTAGCTTTCAAATGGCGTTTGCTATCCTTCATACTGTCAGGAATTGGCAAAATCCGTCTTTCCATTACAGCATATTGCATCGTGTCCTCAGTTACATCAATCGGAGTTTCAAACTCTCTAACAGTAACTTCCTCAACAGTTAAGCTATTAGGCTCTCCAATAATGGAAGCTTTATCTTCTACAGATACAACCTCCACCATAATTTGATCTACAGCTAATCCTGTAATCTCCGTTGAAAGCGTAATAACATAATCAGCATCAGCTACACCTGGCTTTTCAATAGATACGATTGAAGGAGCATCCGCATAAGTACCAGTAACAGCATCTGCTTTCAACAATTTATCACCAACAGCGAAACATGGCTGGCAATAAGCATTTGATACCAGAGTGATAACTTTTGCGTCCTCTGTATCTACAGCCTTCACTTTTGCAGTCTTAACAATCTGTACTTTCCTGGTTAATTCGTTGAAGATAGCTGGTGTTCCAGGTGGAATAATATCACCGACTGAAAAACGTTGCTTTTCCCTCTCCAGATTAAACCCTCCTTGTACGATCTGTGGGCTGCCTGTGAAAATCGGTTTCTCACCGACAAATGAATACTTCTTTCTTTTCATTTTACTACAGGTTTATTTAACGATAATTGATTCCAGCAGCGAATCCGAAGCCTCATCTACATTCTTATCCGTTGCCGTTTTTACACTCTCTGGATCTTCTGGAAGTAGGTTTTCAGTGATGAGATCCTGTTTTAAAGCAGCGCAATACGTGTCTGGATCTTCATTTTCAGGAATAACCAAACCTTTTCTACGCCATGCTGGAATGCCATGCTTATCCAGGGCTTGTGTAACCGCATTATCACGATCCTTAGCAGCCTGTTCTTTTTTCATGTTTTCCATCTCCTTTTCCATCTCCGCAATTTTTTTGGCATTCGGATCATTCTTAGAATCCTCCTTTTTTTTCTGATCCTCATTCTTTTTAGAATCATCAGGATTATCCTTATCCTTTTTTTTAGAAGCCCACCTGGTTGCTTCACCCTGTGTTTCTTGGGCGATTTCTGCGATCTGGTTTGCTACATTTCCGATTGCCGTTTCATCAGTCGAATCATCTTCAATGCTGCCACCCATTTTTTCGGTTATCGCAATAAGATACTTCTCTGATAGCCCTGTGTCTTTGCACAAGTCTTTCACTTTAGCCAAGAGTGTTTTGTTCATTTCACTTAAGTTTTAATGTTATGTGGCAAAAGTAGGTAATATTTTCGATAAATGGCGTATATATACACCGTTATTTTTTAGGGCAAAAAATCTTAATATCAATCAATTAGCGTGATTTTATTTGTTGTATTAAGTATATCAAATAAAAGAATGATTGGTAATATCACAAAAAAAATGTTCACTTGGTAATATTTCCATTGTTTTGCAGTGAAATATTACCTAAAAACATGGATCAAATAAACTAAAGAGAGAAGGATTACACGCAAAATTCACCTAAAAACACTCCTTAAAATGACTATTTTAGGTAATTTATTATCTTTCTTGCAAAATATTACCTGATTCACTTGGTAATATTACCAATATCACATATATTTGCAACGTAATTAAAACAGTTACACGAAAAGAATATAAAACTAAAGATATTAAGATATGACACAGAAAGAATTTGAAGAAAGAACAGGATTGACACCGACAGTGGAAGAGTTTAACTACATACACGCTGTATATATGAACACATCAATGGATAAGGATGAGTTCTGTAAAGACTACAAGAAGCATGGAGGCAGTAAAATTATAAATGATATTCATGCAAGAGCTGTGAACTTTGAACTTATGAACAAGCAGAAAAATGAGAATATAGATGAAATGGTAGCTCTTCTTATTGGCAAATCAAGAGCATACGATGATACAGATTTTCGCAAAATGGCTGTTAGGCTTGTTGGGGAGCATAACGTAGTCCTGAAAACCGTAGAAATGAATTTGCCTCTATGGGAAGAGGATAAAGAGTATATCAAACGCAATTTGCACAACTAAACATATCAATGATGAAAACATATACAGTTTGTTTTAGTGAGCCTGTTTGTCACAAGTATATAGGCGACAAGTTTAATAGAGAACTGAAAAGATGGGAATATGATGTAGAGTGTGAGAAGTGGGATGATACATTCACGTTCCACTCTCTTAAACCTGCAAAGGCTCTAATCAAAGCGAATATCGACAAGTACAAATGCTCTTGCATTACTAAAACATGGGCAAATGGAGATTGGGAAAATCTCGGAGAAATCAACATTAAAGGGTCAAATAAGACTTTTGTTGCGAATACCAAACAAAAGATAGCAAATTATTAACCAACAGGGCGAAAGCCCTGTACAATATACACAATTATGAATACATATCACAAACTTTGTCCGAATGTGTTTCTCGCTAAATGTGATGCGAAATATAAAAAAGGGGAGGTACAATGATGGGAACAATACATTTTACTCTGGGTGATAGAGCTGGAGCATTGATAATGCAAATAGCTCAGGAAAAACTATTATATGATTATGACCCACAAAAAGCTATTGAAGTATTAACAGGATCTTTACCTGGACTTCCTCACCAGCTTGCTACTCAAATATTACGAGGTAACAAAGTTTTAGAAGTTATGGCAGACCATGAAACAATAGAGGTAGTAGATAGGATAGATAGCAAACATAAAGATTATCCTTTCATAGATTTTACAGAATGGTATTCCAGGAAACATAAATGGATTGGTGATGAAGGGAGAAAGCTATACCAGCAATTTAATGAAACAGCAAGGTTGTTCTCTGATTATAATATGAACAGCTACCTGGAGATTCCACTAAAAGATGTACTACCAATATTTACAAGTAGTGATAAGGAAAAAAGCCTCAGAATGTTTGCCTTGAAATTAAAAGAAAAAGATTCTGTTTGTGAGGTTGTAAATTTATGCTCTGTGGCAGATCGCTTCCTTAGAGAAGTGGCTACACTGTGGAAAGTGTTTGATTTCATAGAACACGTTTTTCCAGACGATGTAAAATACTATTCACAAGGTAAACACATGGTAATAGGCTTAATTCAATATCGGATAGATGCCATTGCTCAGGGTAATTATGAGTTTATTACAGAGGAGATAGAAAAGCAGGATAATGGTATAAAAAAGCATATTGATGCTGCCATTGAGATTCAAAAGATCCTAAAGGACACGATTCAGCCCGTTACAATTACAGATAATTACTCGGCTGGTTGGCTGGCTCCAAATGGTGATTACTACGGTCTGAACGGTGAAATATCAAATATGCTCCATAATACTCTGGCAGATGCTATACGAGAGAGGATCAAAGTTTTAGATGGCGTAGATGTTTTGTCCGGAGGAGATAATAATATGGATGGGTATCTTATGAGGAATGGATGGATTAAAATACATGGTAATTGGATATTATATGATGGTTATCTACAAAGTCGTTATAATATGCCTTTAGTTCCTATCACAGATGAGCAAATATCCCAGCTTTCTCTATATGGCAAAGTTTGTCATGGTGATAAACTGTTTTTAGGTTTCCAAAAGCAGTTTTGTTCTGGCACACGTTTGAGTATGATGGATAAGCCTATGATCGCTAAACTCTTTGATCTGTAAACATGGATAATTTTGATCTACATAGTTACGACAAATATATAGTTAGCTTCTCAGGAGGTAAAGACAGTACAGCCCTGCTATTATATCTTCTGGATAACAGTGTTCCCTGTGATCGGATTGAACTCTGGCACCAAGAAATAGACGGACGGGATGAAAGCCTTTTTGATTGGGAAGTAACTCCAGATTATTGCCGTAAACTTGGTGAAGCCTTTGGGATCCCAGTATTCTATCAATGGAGAACAGGAGGCTTTAAAAAGGAAATGTTACGAAATAATGAGCTAACAGCACCTATTTGCTTTGAATTGCCTGGAGGTAAAATAAAACAAGTTGGAGGTATCAAAGGTAAGCCCAACACCAGGTTAAAATTTCCTCAACAGTCTGCCAGCCTTAAAGTGCGCTGGTGTAGTGCTGCTCTCAAAATAGATGTGTGTTCGGCTGCTCTAAGAAATCAGGAACGTTTTAGAAATATACGCACCCTGGTTCTCTCTGGAGAACGTGGAGAGGAAAGTAAGCAACGTGCAACATACGCAATTCTGGAACCAGATAAAGCCGATCTCAGAAATGGAAAAGAGTTTTTTAGACACATAGACCGTTTCAGACCTATAAGGGATTGGAAAGAAAAGCAGATCTGGGATATTATGGAGAAATATCGTGTACGTGCTCACCCTTGTTACTTTATGGGATTTGGTAGATGTAGTTGCAAGTTTTGTATTTTTGGTAATCAACACCAGTTTGCAAGTGCTGCTTGTATAAGCAAACACCAGGCTAATGATCTTATCCAATTTGAGAAAGATTTTGGCTACACACTAAAACGTGATACAGATCTTTCCACGCTCATAAAAAAAGGTACTCCATACGAGAGTATTACCCCAGAGTTGGCTTTATTAGCTACAAGTTACGAATATAACAGCTCCATCATTATCCCAGAAGGAGAAAAGTGGGAAATACCGACTGGAGCCTTTAAAAAATGTGGAGGTTCTATATGAAAGGAGATAGCATACATACATTTGAGAATGGAGGAAAAGAAAACGGTTTTTTCTGCATGAAACTGGTTAGCTTTCTTTCCCAAGAAAGGGAGGCTAACCAGTTGGATCCTGAACAATTTTCTGAGTTGTGGGCTACTCGTTTCAATGAAGCTAAGGCTGGATCCTGTAATTATCGGGATCAGTGCCCAGTGTATAAAAAGAACACTGCAAAAGCACCAGGGAGTTCAACTAAATTTATTTTAAAACAGAGAGAAATGAGCAAAAAACAATTTAACGGGAAAGCTATATATAACCCGTCTGGCAAAGCTGGAGAATATAGCTACTGGGCTTGCAACTTCTATGTAGGATGCTCCAATATGTGTGAGTATTGTTACTGTAAGAAAGGAATCCTATCAAATGTTATGGGACAAAACAAAGCCCAATTAAAAATGTGTTTCAAAGACGAAGCAGATGCTTTAATGGTATTCAAAAAAGAACTTATTCAGAATAGAACCCCGTTACAAGAGCATGGGTTATTCTTTAGCTTTACAACGGATCCAATGCTGGAGGAAACACATAAACTACACTGGGAGGCTATTTACTTTGCAATGGAAAATGATGTTCCCGTTAAGATCCTTACAAAGTGTGTCGGTAGTTGGATAGATCAGCTATGTACTGAGGTGCATCCATCTTGGAAAAAATTACTGGCTATAGGCTTTACGCTAACAGGACATGATGAACTGGAAGGAAATTCAGCCTCTACAAAAGAACGGATCCGAGCTATGGCAGATCTCCACAAGGCAGGATATAAAACATTTGCATCTATTGAACCAGTAGTAGATTTTGTTTCTGCTTACTCCATGATTACGCTCTCCAGATGTGTGTGTGATCTTTATAAGATCGGGCTTATGTCTGGTAAGAAATACAATGCAAAGGAAAGAAGCGATGCTGAATGCTTCTTTGAAATGCTAAAGGGTGACACTGAACAAAAGTTCTACCTGAAAGATTCTCTTATTACTCTGCTGAAACTGGATCGTAATAAACTTCCTGAGCAGTTTGTAAGAAGAGATTATAATCTATTTGAAAGAATATAATTATGGCATGGGTAGCGGTGGATAAAGATAATACGGAACTAATATTTTCCCATTATCCTAAAAGGGCTAATAAGTATGGTTATGCTTTCGGAAAAGAAGAACTAAAAGTAATGTGGCTTGATGGTGGGAATTTTGTGATATTACCAAGAGGTAGCATTGAAAAACTTATTGGCAGGGTATTAAAATGGAGTGATGAACCAGTAGAATTAACGTAATATGAAAAGAAAACGAAGTACATACAAAATAGATATTGATTTTGACACTAAATTTTGGGCACTTCTACCAGCCCTTAATATAAACTTTCATAGTTGGGAGTTTGAATTTGAGTGGTTATGCCTGGGTATTTACATAGGCAGATTGAAATATGATATAAGAGAGATAAAACAACCTTGTAAAGAGGAGTGATATATGAGATACGCACTAAGAAAACAGGATAAAATAGCTTCTGTTTGTAGCGAGGCTTATTTGAATAATCATATCATTAAAAGCCTTGATTCATACTTTGGAAATTCCAATGATGAGCGTATTACAGATGATATTTCGCAAGAGAGGTATGCAACCCAAACAGGAGAAAGCTACCCTCTTTTGAGAATAAATGACCTTTCGGATGATAACGCTATGTTGGAATTTGCAGTAATAGGTCAGCAATACGATGTATTAAAACTGTCTTTTTTAGGACGTATGAAAGGATAATTTATGAGTAAGTGCCACTACATATACGATAATGAAGTAGGAAAGGTTTTAATACCTGGGTGTTGGTCGGTGGTAATGAGCGATGATATTAGGGATTGTACCTGTTCCTCTGGCAACGAAGATCTAACCTTTGCCCAGTTTGAACGGGAACAATACAACAAGGAGCTGGAGAAAAGAAATGCCATTATCGAAGAGCTACGAACTGATAACAAGTATCTCCGATCAGAACTAAAAAGGCACGTTACTTTACTAAGTAAATTGAAAGGAAAATGATAACAATAAACGATACCCCTTTTTACGATAAGCCAGGCAGTTGCGGTACGTGTCCCTGGTTTAGTAATGGATCTACCCATTTACAACCCAACATGGGGAAAGGGTACTGTAGAATGTTTGATGAAATGCACCATTCATACATAAATCCCCCCAGAAGATGCCAAAAGCTATTTAATAAGGCTTTTCGTATGCCAGATGGAAGTAGATTAGTAATAGTCGTTAAAGACGAGTAATTATTTGTTATACCTAATAAAACAAACTATATTTGTAATTGATATGAAAACAATTAGAACAAATTCAGGTAAAGAGGTAAAGATCTTTGCTGAAACATTTGAATACGAGGCTTACGAGCAAATTAAAAGACTTGCTAATTACGAAGCCTATCAAAATTCTATTATCAGAATAATGCCAGATAGTCACGCTGGTAAGGGCTGTACTGTTGGTACTACAATGACAATAACCGATAAAGTAACTCCTAACTTGGTTGGTGTTGATATTGGTTGTGGTATGCTTACCATTGAACTAAAGGATAAACATATAGACTGTGAGAAATTGGATAGTGTGATACGAACAAAAGTGCCCAACGGCTTTAATGTTCACGAAAAGCAAAAAGCCTCTTTTGATTTTGAGAGCCTAATATGTGCTAAGCAAGTGGATCTTGAAAGAGCTTTGCTTTCTATCGGATCTCTGGGAGGTGGAAACCATTTTATTGAGATTGACTACTCAGAAAAGAATAACAAGTATTACCTTGTTATCCACTCTGGCAGTAGAAAGCTGGGAGGTGATGTTTGCAAATACTATCAGGATCTTGCCTTTCAGAGTGCCAATGAAATGAAAAAAAAAGATAAGAGAGGAGCTTATCACCAGATTAAAGGCAGAGGGTAGAATGAAAGATATTGAGAACGAAATTAAGAAACTGAAAAAGCCCATAGCAGATAAGGAACTGGCTCATTTGTCTGGTGATAATTTTAATTCTTACCTGAATGATATGGAGATTGTTCAACGGTTTGCAATGCTAAACCGTAAAACAATGGCTACCATTATCATTAAAGAAATGGGCTTTCAAGAGGAAAGTAGGTTTGAAACCATACATAACTACATTGATTTTAAACGTATGATCCTTAGAAAAGGAGCTGTAAGTGCTGAGCTTGGGGAAAAGATACTCATTCCTATCAATATGCGTGATGGATCGCTCATTTGTATAGGTAAGGGAAATGAGGACTGGAATTATTCAGCTCCTCATGGTGCTGGTAGGCTTATGAGTAGAAGTAAGGCAAAGGAAATGCTTTCAATGGATGAATTTGTAAACTCCATGAACGGTATTTTTACCACATCTGTAAGTACTGCAACTATAGATGAAGCTCCACAAGCGTACAGTCGATGGAAGAGATTAAGAATGCTATCACTGATACCGTTGAGATCATTGATACGATAAAACCAATATACAATTTTAAAGCTTCTGATTAAAAGAAATATGAGAACAAATGAAGAAATACAAGAAACTATCTCTAAGATAGAGGAGAGGTTAGCGGATATAAGAGTAAATCGCTTTGTGAATGCTCCAGTAAAGGAAGGTTATCTAAAGGCTATTGAGATCCTAAGAGATCACCAGACCGACATAACCAGGGCTAAACTGGAGGAACTTAAAACAGTTCAGGGTAGGGCTATTGCCGCTTTAGCTATTGATTATCTGAATGGAGAATGCGCCCAATACATTTTACTTGGTGTACCAATTAAAGATAGATAAAATCATGGAAATATCAGAATTAAGGATAGGAAACTATGTTAGAACAGTTGAAAACTGTTATCTACAATGTAATTTTTTCGGATTTGATGAGATTATATTTTCTGATAACGGGTATGTACTAAGGTTATATCCGTTAAAAGAAAATAGAAATAATTTTATAGACTTGCTTTTAAAAGATGCTGATCCTATTCCCATTACAGAGGATATACTTACAAAATGCGGATTTGTTGCAACCCATAATTTTCAGATACAAGAACAAACTTTGTTCACAAAAAGAAGATTTCTGGATTTTATATAATCATAGATCTGGTTTTTGGGGACTAATGATGAATGAACGTATCGTTCGTGAAATCAAATTTCTACACCAATTACAAAACCTATACTTTGATTTAACAGGAAATAAACTATATGTAGCGTTATATGAAAGAACAGAAAATTATTCACGTAGAGTTGAAAGAACCATTCAACGGTAAAAGGCATTATTATTTTGGTTCAAAAGCTGCTATCTATGAAGATCTTTCAGAGGATCTAATAGGCATTAAGAAAGAAAGTCTTTGGAACGTGGATCTGGATAAGGTGGAATACCAGAATAAGTTTTGCACTATCCGAATGGGATTTATCAGACGGAAACAGACAAACAGAGGTAAAAGGGAGGTTTGAAAAAAAAAGCCTTCCTTTTTTTTTGTTATGTAGTAGATAAATAACAGATCCAGACTATTTTTATAACAAAGAAAGCATTATATTTGCAGTAGAATTGAAAATATACTAAATAGCATTGGCTATTGTTTTAAGGATCAAGAAAACGACCAATTTTTAGACAGTCCTAAGAAACAATCTGCTAATGCCTACGCTATGCGTGGGCATTACTCTTGTTATGGGCTGTCGGGTGCTTGGTCGTACCTCTTGATCTAACGGAGTAAGCCCACGCTCTTTTTGTGTGTTTACGGGTAGTCAGGCTTAAAGTAATAACCTGTTAATATGTAATATCATGAAACGATTGATTTTATTTCTGGCTATTCTGAATATTTGCGAATACGCTTATTCTCAGAAAATTGTAAAAAACGAGAAAGATGCTTTTACTGGCAACCATGTAATAGAAACGAGCTATACAGCTATAAGTGACGGATTTACGTGTTCTATCAGATCTGTTAATGGCACTCATATTCTTTTGGTTAGCTTCAATGGTGGGGATGAAATCTACACGATGGAAAAGAATGCCCAGTTTATGTTTCTGCTACAAAATGACAGCATTATTACATTGGCAAACTTGGAAGATGCTGTAAGTGAGTATAGGAGCTTAAACATAGGAAGTACCCATATCTCTCATTTTCTCCTGAAAACAAAATACGATCTATCAGAGAATCAAATCCGAGAACTACAAACGCATAAGATAAGCAATGTTAGGTTTTATACCACTGATGGGTATATAGAGCGTAAAGTGTCGGAAAAGAACGCTAAGAAGCTATTAAAACTATTCAACCTGATTAAAATTTCATCTGTTGAGAGCTGATGATAGCTATCTAAAGATAGCCCAGAGCCATTACCAGCGTTGGTAGTGGCTCTTTATTTAGAGGGGTGTAGAATCTTCTTTATTGCTTCTGGGTTATCTTTGATAAAATAGGGTAGTGTGCCTCTTACCTGGGCTTCATTCATTCGATCTTCATTCTCTCTTATCCATCTGGAAAAAGCACCAGGAAGCTCCGTAATTTCCTCCATCTGGTTTATCTCCCCATCTTCTCCAGCCATAATTCTCTCTATCATTTCCTCTATCTCATCACCTCCAGCCAAAATAGGGATCATGTAACAACGACAATTAGGATGCCAGCCAGTCCATTTAAAACTTTTGGGGTATTTACCAGCCAGCTCATCGCAAATATCATAATGAGGATGATTTTTTGAAACCTTTATTTCATAACCTACAATAAAATCCAATCGTTCCCAACGTTCAAAATCAGCTACTCTATAGGCTATGTTTGTTTCAGTACGTGCCAGACGTTGAGCATTACGGTACGAGGATCTATATACCCCCTTACCAGGATGAAACTTTTTGGGATCATCATCTATCCATTTATACCCTTTACTCTCTTTGTCATATACTCTACGTTTCCACTGCCTTCCATATACTGTATTTCCGTTCTCATCCTCTCCTACTTTTACCCTAAAACGTCTATAGAATCTATCGGGATCCTGTAGGTACATTTGGATCTTGGAAGCAAGTTTGTTGGCTCCAGTACCTTCACCTATTGCCAGGTCTAAACAGTTTTCTAATTCTTCTCTAAATTGCCCTGTGTACCTCCATACCTTTTGTGAGAGGCTAAGCCCTTCCTTACCTGTTTTTCTGGCAAAGAAAGCATCCATAGCCTCCTTATTCCTCTTAAAGAATCGGGCAAACAGATTACTTTTAATAGAGTTTTTTCCGAATATGCTTTTTACCAGCTCATCATTATTATCATTTGAAAGGATCCACTCATTTTCTATGTCCTTCCTTATCTCCTGGTACAAGCTACTATACATTTCTCTAAATATGGCTGTAGCCTCATCACTATAGCCATATTCGGAGAAAGAGAACGGTTTACCTTCTTCCAACTCCGTACCTTTTACCAGGTTAATAAGCCGATTCATGTAAACTCTATAGATCTCACGTACATTAGCAGCATATCCCTCTGTACGTTTGAAAAGTTCTTTCTGTTTACTATTTCCCATCCTGTTGCTTTAATTCAAAATTATTACAATAGTCTTTATCCAGAAACTTAGAGAATTTACCAAACGGACACCTACACAAGAAAGGCTCACCTTTCCAGTTGTTTTCGTGATAATCATAAGAATGTTTGCAGTCCCTACAGTGGTACTTTGTTTCTTTCTGCTGTACTCTCTTTGCCATTACTCAGCCTCCCCGAAAATATCAGTTTTCTCCATTTCCTTCTGTCTGGCTATTGCTTCCAGCTCTTCTTTTTTCAAACGTTCCATTTCAGCCTTAGCATCTTTGATAAGATAGCTCATTTCCACGTAGGTTTGTCGGCTCAATGCTCCATCATTGTACTGTTTGGAAAGATCGGCTAACAACTCAGAAACATCTTCTCCAAAAGGTTCCTGGAACTCATGCCCCAACTTCAAAGCCTCATATTCAGCTTTATGTTGGTAATCCAAAACATTACCCAGAATAGCACGTAAAAGGTTCCCTGTTCTATTCATGTAGCCATCATGGGTTTCTTTCCTTTTATCTGCTTTAATTACAGCAAGAAGCATCAGCTTTCTAATCGCTTTAGCAGATAAATTACCCAGGCTTTTCATATTGTCAAAATCAATATTAGGAGTGAAAGACTTTGAAAGAATATGATTATCTAAACGCTCATACTCGTTTTTCTTACTTTCAGAAGCTTGATCCCATGTCAGATACTCTATTTTACCCCCATTCTTTAGTATAAACAGTTTTGCTTCCTCCTCAGCTTTCGGCAAACTGTTAATAACATCAGCAGTAGCAACCATAGCAGGATTAGCGAACCTATCATTTACATCTGCATCCGTAGATTCCAAACTCTCTACACGATGAATCATCGGCTGTACCCCTTCGTGTTCAAGTTCTTGCTCAAAAATGATAGCAGGAATTTTACCTACTAAATTAGGAACTGCCTTCACCTCCCAGCCCATGTTTAAGCGTTTGCAATAGTACACTGTATCATCCCGATATATATCAACGTGATAAACGCTTTTATTACCAGATTCAGTAAGATAATACCCCCAGGCAAAAGCAGTTAATCGCTTATACTGATCCTTTATTAGAAAAATATCATCGCCATTCTGTTTTGAAAGTACATTAAGTTTAACGGCTGGCTTTCCTTCTTTATTTCTATAAACGTGGTATAGCATAGCAGAAGTACGCTCAGCACCAGCGACACGTTTAGCCTCCCTCACATGAGCATTAAAGCGGAGATCTTCTAACAGTTGGTTATACCGTTCAAAAGCATAATCCGTATTTTTGCTACGCTGTAACCATTTTACAGGTCTGCCATACAAGAATACCAGCGCAATTTCATTGATAAACGGCTGATAAGGAATTGGTATTTTCCAACGTTTTTGCCATCTGAGGAAATTACCCTTTTTATCTAATACCGCTTTATCCTGGCGTTTCATTACCTCATGATGTTCTATCTTATACTCCAGTAATGCTTTCTGAGCAGAACTTGATCTGTCTTGCATCATACTTAATGCTCTGGCTATATCTTTTGAACTTAATAGGCTGGCAAAACTTTGCTGATAGCCTACAGCAGCTTTCACTTCATTTTTCACTGCATCTATAACATTTAGCAATCCCATAATACAATCAATTAATAGTTAATTCCTAATCGTTCCTCTATATCATCTGGAATATCAAACTCGTTATAATCAAACCAGCAACGCATCAAGAAAACATCTCTCCAGTCTGGCGAACATTTAATATCCAGCTTTATTTCTTCTTTCGGTTTTAGTTTCAATTTGCCTTCACTGTCTGCCTTCCATGTTTGCAACTGTTCCAGTTCCAGGATTATTTGCTCTCTATCAGCTTCGCTTACCAGATCCTCATCTATTCCAACCTCCGAAGCGTTAATATGCTCAGCCAATTTATAACCGCACTGAGTTTGTAGGTTATAGTAGTTCTCGTTATTCAGAGCACTACTATTATTCACAAATCCTTGAATATCGCAATTATCCACAACTCCCCCACCTACACCATCCTCATCCGCTATACACTTCCATTTAGGGATCCTGTACTTTTTCTGAAAATGCCTTATACAGTTTTGTATATCGGTGGTTTTACTAACAGGATAGCATCTAAGATCTATAACCTTATACCCATCCCAAACACAGATACGGGCATAATCGGAACCGAATCGGGCTATATCGGCTGTTAAATAGTAGGATCCAGTAGTAACCGCCAGAAGGTTATTGAAAATGGCAACAATAGCATCATGAGAGCAAAGGGCATTCGGGTTATCATCATACTCCCAGTTTCCTTTAAGCAAGCGTTCTTTTTTTACCTTATCTTTGGTAGTCCTTAGCCCTTCTATATAGTCTGGATCTATAAACGGGTTTTCTTGTACCAAACAAGCCAGGTAATACATATAATCAGCAAGAACACCCCTAATAGCTGGTTTGTAGAATGTATCATACATCCAATTCTTTTTGGGGTTACACGTGATAAACAGCTTACGTCTTAATCCCAATTCAGAGTTTAGATGCCTACCTATACGGGTTTTCAAAGTGTCGTATGCGCCAAAGTTTACCTCTCCACCTTCCTCTATCCAGCCTCCAGTATATTCAATGGATCCGTAACGTTCATAAAGAGGATCACCAGGTTTATACTGGAGATCCAGCAGGTCTATACGGGATCCATTGTAAAACTCAATGTAGTTGTATTGCCCATTGTACTTATACAGGCTATCATCTACTCCGTACTGATTGCATACTTTGTAGAAAGTGATTAAAGTAGATTGAGTGATACGCTTTAGTTCGGCACGACCTATAAACCATTTGGATCCAGGATAACAAAGACACATGAAAAGAAGCCAGACCGCTCCAGTCCAAGATTTAGCACCACCAGCAGCACCACCATACAACAGCTCCACGTGTTCGGTATCGGTAAGAATCTGGAGAGCCTTTTCTTGCTTCTCGTGTTTCTTACCATCCTTAACCGTAATGAAGTCAAAACAGCCACGCTTGAACAGTTCTATTTTAACTGCAAGAGTTATAGGTATCTGTATATCCTTACTTTTTGCCATTGATCTTTTCTAATAGCTCATGATACACTAATAGCTCCTCGGTAGATAGTTTAGATAAATCAACCTCTAAAGATCCAGATACATTAGCGTTTATTTCACCTTCAATCGGCTGGCATGATTTACCAAAGATCCTATCAAAGATCATTTCAACTGTAGAAGTACGACCAAAGCGAATATCAGAGAAGATAGCACTAATGATATTGCACACCCATATAGGAGTAGTGCTATCTTCTTTATTAGCATCAGCCATAATCTTATTAAGCTCTCCTTTGGATCTCTCCATAAGGAAACGGATTGTTTTAAAATAATCCTCTTTGCTTAACTCATAATCCACCTTCTTACCAGTGAGATTTTTGAGCTGTTTATACGCGAAGGCTTCCTACCATTTTTCGATGGTTGGTTATCAGAAGAGAATCTGTTTCCTATAGTATTTCCTTTCTCAAATTGTGCCATTCGTTGTTTTCTCGTTGTTTTTGGCGTATATATACACCATTTGAAATAAAGAAAAAAAAAAATCAGATAGGATCCCCACCTGATTAAACTTTACCTGGTTAATTACTGCTTTTCCTGTTCCTGGTACTTAGCCCAGAACCACTTTATCATATCGCCATCGTAATTATCTACATAATCATCTACAGCATCCAGTTCGTCAGACAAAGCCTCAGCCTTATCTATCACATCATTAAAAGCTACCTGCTCCTCCTCACTCGCCATAAATGGATCATACTGCTCATTAAGCTGTTTTTTTGAATAAGAGCTTTCTGTAATTCTGTTAATTCAATCTTAGCCATAATATTCTGTTTTTTAGCATCTTCTTACAAAGATATGATTATAATTTGTACTTTTTGATAATATTCTTAGCTGCTTTTGTGTATTTATCAGCTTTTCCATGCACAGCCTTTGTACACACCTCAGCCCAGAACTCATTTACATTAGTCTTGGCATACTTTCCATAGCCGGACTTAGCTTTGTCATTACTCCATTTTTTATAAAGACTGTTCACGCTTTTGCTTGCAGCCTTTGCATTCGGATTGGTAAGGTGATTATTCCATGTAGCGTGTGCCAACTCATGAGTAACAATATGAGCAACTGGCTTGTTTGTTTTAGTCAAGTGTCCGCTTTTGTACCCTTTTTCAGCCCAGCCAGCCACACTTTGAGTAGTGGTATTCTTACCATTGAAAATAGACCTACTCAGAACTACCTGTTTAGACACACCACCCTGGCTAATGTGAACACCACCAACACCAGATTCAAGTTGTCCGAGTTTAATATCCTTCTGCCTTACTCCCAGTACGGAGTGAAAACGTGAGATACTTTCCTTTACAGACTTGTACACCTTTGGGTTTTTGATTGAAGCCAAAGACTCCAGTTTCCCGATCTTTCCTGAATAATTGGAATCACCTTTAGGCAATCCTCCGTTACTTCCGCTTGTTTTTGCCATCTTTCTTAGAACTTTTATCGTTAATAAAGTCCTGGACGTAAACCAGGCTATTTTCTATACAGAAATTTCTAATCTCATCACCTCCACCATAAACAAGCAAATTCGGAGTTTGTAAACCTGATACCTCCCTGGCTACTTCCAACTCTCCTTTCAAATACTCCAAACGACCAGCATAACCACGAGTGAAAAACGCATTATAGCCCTTTGGCAATCCCATTTTGTTATACTCCCTGAACTTAACAGAAACATTCAGATCAGCATAAACTTTAATACCGCATTCCTGAAAATATCGACTTATCCAGCGTTTCTTATAGATCTGCTGTAATCCGTATGCTATTGGCGTTGTATCATATACGGAAAGATTTGGCTCTACCAGGGCTTTTACTCCACTGGTAAGCACCTTAATTGGATCTTTAAAAATAGCCTCAAAACGGTAATCATCCACGTAGAAATGATAAGTTGCCACATCTTTCCTCAATCGGCTATCAGCTCCCCAGGGTGCAAACGGCAAAAGAAGTTTTCCAGCCTGTTGCTCTAACAGAAGATTCGGAATATCAAACTGGTTGTTACTTTCATAAAGGCAATCATTAAGCATGGAATTGTAAAATTCCATTTTGTCCTCATCTATCGGATCATCATCTGAAACCTCTTCGCTTTCCTCCTCTTCACCTGGTTTATCTTCTGGCTCATCCTCATGCTTCTCTACTGGCATTTCCAAACCTATAAAATCAAAATCCGCTTTCTCCTTCCAATCATCAAGCTGGAGAATGGCAAAATCCCACTCCCCATTATTGATATTATCCCTGAGAACTATATCGGCTTCTTGTTCTTCGGTCAGATCATGGTACAGAATTGTAGGAACCTCAGACATCTTCAACTTTTTTGCAGCCTTTATTCTTTGGTGTCCTGCCAATACGATCAACTTACCATCACGTTCCGATAAAGCTATAGGTCTATGTTTCCAAAAGCCATTGATACGAATAGAATCTACCAATCTACCCAGATCCTTCTTTGTGATTTTTCTGGGATTATTCTCTAAAACCGTCAGATCGGAAATTTTACGGTAAACTATTTCGCTACATTCCATCCTCTACCTCCTCTTTAGGATCTTCCATAACCTCCGAATTTTTTTGATCTTCTGGCGTGTTATCCAAGTATTCAGGTGTACGAGCGATTCTACGGAAAAGCTCAACAAAACGCATGAGAATATACAGTTTCTTCTTACCCAGATACATGAGAGTATGCCCATCACTCATTTTCCCAACCGAATAAAATTTACCCCTGTAATGCAATGGAACAGGAAACTTGTCATACAAGTAAATACAATCCTCCTCTATACGGCTGACTGTCGCTGTTCTATTGTACCTTCCATCCATGTATATATGAGCCTTCTTACCAGGCTTTACTGGATCCTTCGGTAAAAACAGATTAGCGTAGTGCATGATAAGCAAAAAGCCTATTAAAATACTCGCTGTTATTAAAATGGTTGTTGTCATAAGATTATTATTTATCTGTTGTTGCAAAGATACAAAATCGGCGTATATATACACCGATTTTATACCTAAAAAATTGATTAATAGCCATAAATCAACATAGCGGCATCCCTACCATGTTCATTTGTTTTAGAACTCCAGCCAGTATATCTTTTAAAAGTTTCCTGGGTAAGTTTGGTAACGTTCCTTTTCGGAGCTACCATTTCAAATTTTACTCCAAGATCTTTTAAAAAATCCTCCCATATCGTAGCATCCCTTTTTACGGATCCTACACCCTGGAGCTTCTTACGCTCTTCTTCACGTGTCATACGTTCAGTACCAAACCATGTGCGTTGTCTGGGATCCTCCACTCTCACTACCAAATCCTTGCCATGAAGCTCATGCAGTTCTTTCACCCGAACCATTGCCTTATGTATCGGCAAAGAACACACGCTAAGCAAACATCGTTTCTGGGAATCCCATTCTGAGAAACCTGTATTAACACCAGTATCTACACCTACATAGATCATTCTACACTTGTTAAGTTAGTGAATAATAAATCAGAGCCAGGGCAACAATGTACACCCAACTTATAAAATATCTCATATAGCTGCTCTCTGTACCGATCCCCCTCCTTATAGTCTGTACGGATCTTTAAAGACGGGAAATAAGCCAATGTATTACGATTTATCTTATTGATAATATCAGCCCCCTTCTTCGTGAGAGTTACTTCTACTACATCGTTTAGCTCCATACTATTCGTGTTCTTTTAAGGTTGGCTCTATATTATCATCGAAAGATCCTGGTATTTGATACAAGACTACGGTATTATCACTGATCTTCTGTTCCCTGGAAGGCATTAACATAGTCATCAGATAAGAATCTGGAGCAAACTTATAACGAATCTCCTTTACCATCGGAAAACCTACTGGATGCTCACTATGAATAGCGATATTAAGAAGATCATCCGTTATCTCCACTTTCACAACAGCACAACCATGAAGGAATGTACCTAACCGATACTCACCGAACCCATCTTTCATAAAAGGCTCACTATTTGCACTCTTTTCCAACTCATCTACAAAAGAACGATTGAGCTTCTTTTTCCTCCAATATTCAGGAAAATACACACCCTTTCTTTTCTCTTTACTGGGCTGGAATACACCTTTCTCAACAAACCGCTCAGCCTTATTATCCATGCCAGCCTTAGGCGTTTCTTTTAACATTTCATTTTTTACTTCTTGCATAACTCAAATTTTACAAGGTGAAACAATATCATAAATAGCTTTGCATATTTGAATATCATACAAAGCATCATGTAATTTACTATCATCTACCTGGATCCCCAGAGCTTTAGCAACCGTTCCCTGTTTGAAGTTTTCCATTTCGGTACGCTTTGCAGCCAAATATGGAGTAGCCAGCACCATAACATCTATACTGTTACTCCAGAACCAGGAACCAAAATACTTATCTCCGTTTTGAAGGAACCATGCACGCAAAAATTGATTATCAAAAGAAGCGTTGTTATATCCTGCCAGAAAAAACTTATCTTTCTTATTGAAACGATCCACGTACTTATCCAGCATTGCTATAAACTGAGGGAAAATAGTACCCATCGGTGGATAGGAAAGGATCTGCTCTTTAGTAACTCCAGCAACCTCCAGGGCTTCCTGAGTAATCTCTGCTTTCGGGTTAGGCTGAACCTTAAAATCAAATTCCTCTTTTACTTCTCCATCTACTACTATTGCACCGCTAATCTGGTGGATGCCATGTCTGTTCACTAATGTACCTGTAGTTTCCAGGTCAAAGAATAATACTTTCATTTTCCTAACTTTTTATATTGTTTCATTGCGATTCTTAAATTCCCTGTTTTATCCAGCAGTTTTGCAAGTTCGGTAAGGTTTACAATATCCTCACCATCCATATAAGCCCAAATTTTACGGAGCGTATCAGCTATTTCTTTTGCTTCCTTAGCTTCTTTTTGTGCAGCATTGATCTCTTTATTGGTAACAGTCTTTTTCCCTTGCTTTTCGGCTAATTCTACGGCTTTTCTCGTGGCGTTTACCTGTTCCTCTTCTGTATCGTAATTTGCTACAATATCTTTAGCAGCAGAAGCTGAAATTTGCTTGTTTATAATACGTTCCTGAATTTCTATCGGAAGCTCCAACAAGGAGAGGCATTTACTTACAAAAGCTGGTGATTTTTTAAATTTTTCAGCTATCTCACCCTGGTTATATCCAAACTCTTCCTTAAACCGTTTGAACATAATACCACATTCATACTCAGAGAATCGCTTACCTTCGTTTCTCATCATCTGCTCAATAAGCAAATTTTCTGGGCTGGTGTCTTTGGGGAGCTTCATGGCTTTAATGTAAGGAATAGCAGCACCTTCCTCTATAGCAAGCATAGTAGCCCTATAACGTCTTTCACCATCCACCAGCTTATAATGTTCAATACCGTTGTTATCTTTAAAGGGAATAACGGTAATCGGATTCAATACACCCTTAGCTTTAATCTGTTCTTTCAGTTCTTCCAGATCAAAATCTCTACGAGCGTTAAAATTTTCCATAACCACTATATTACGTGGATCTATCTGGAAAATATCAGTTCTTTTTGTTGCATTAGTTTCCATTTTTATTAACTATTGGGTTGATAATGTTTACAGCTTTTTTTTTTCTGGCTGTTATCCGTTTACCTAACTTGTAGCAATACATTTGGGTTGTATGAGGATAACACCAATAATATTTACATTCGCTACAGTGATTATTCTTCATCATCGAAATAATTCTCATTCTCATCCAGGAAGCTGCTCAATGCCTGATCGCAATAACTCCCCTCACACAGTGAATCACATCGGTGGGAAATCTCTCCATTTTTCCAGGGACAATACTCACAAAGCTCATTACCCAGCTCTTTTATCAGTTCTTCATCACTCATATCTGAAATCTGTAAAATGAATAACTACACCTTCAAAAACACTCTCTTTGTTGTTCCCGAAAAACCATTCTACAAAGTCCTCTACACTCAAACCATCATTCTTTGCAACCTCCTGGATCGGAACCTGTTTGCCATCTACCCAAACCTGAGGATAGGCATCATCAGCCCCATAAGTCATAGTAACATGTTGCAGTCCGATCTCATCAAACCTGGATAACTCCCTTTGCTCTGAGTTATAAGGTCTACCAGTCCATTCCCTCACTGAGAGATACTTTTTACCTGAGGTGATCCCCTTATATCGCTCATCCCATACGTTTTTTGCATTGTATCGGATAGTATGGATCTTTTTACCATCTTTCAGTTTACCCTCAAATCCTGTAAGCTCACCAGCTTTGCGATGAGTTACGGGAAAAAATCCTACAGAGGGTAAGTATCACTTTTTTCTTTTCCATAGTGCCTATTACTTTTTGTTTTTAAGCCATTCCTGAAAATACCATAATTGCCCGCATCCTCCTCCTATATCATCTTGCCCAGCAGGATTAAACACACGTATAGAGTAACCAGCATCCAACATCTTATTGGAAAATCGTTTAATGAGATCCAATTTATTGGTAATGGCATTTTGCATAGTATTATCCTTCTCACAAATAACGGATAGAGTACATTCCCATACATCAGGATTAAAATGCTCCAAAAGTTCAGCTACATTCTTGTCACTTGAATTATTTTCGTGAACACAATAATTGAAAAAAGGCTTTCTCCCAGAGGCTACTGCCCATTGCTCACCCAAAACACCGATAGACATTAAAGATGTAGTTGCAGTATGTATCAATCGTTTTCTATCCTGGTCGTTACTTTCGTGTACAGAGAATTGAATACCTACCTTGTCAATTCTTTTGCTCAATTCTATAAATTGATTAAAAAATAAAAACATATTCTTAGGTGCAGACGTGCTAACCAGTAATTGAGCATTAGGATAAATGTTATGAAGTACCTGTATGGCTACTTGCAATTCTGCGTAGTTCAAAAAAGGCTCACCCATACTCATAAACATTATCTGAAACTTTTGAATATCCTTCGTATCACAATCAATATAGGATAGAACCGTTTTAACTTGTTCTACAATCTCTTCACTTGTTAGATCTCTTACAAAAAATTTGCCTGTACCACAAAAAGCGCATCCAACAGGGCACCCACATTGAGTAGAGCAGCAAATAACCGTTCTTTCTTGGTAAGAATTATAACGATACAAAACAGCCTCTACAGCTATATCTCTTTTTTTCAAATACGAATTTGCTAACATTCGTATCACCTGATCTGAAAATTCTATGTTGCATAATAAAACTGTTTACTTGGTAAATTTTAATATTTCTTTCCGTGTTTCTTTTCTCTGCTTTCGTTGTAACACATCTTTTGCTGAATATGCCAGCTAAGATCTATTTTAAGAATCTCAGATAACCTTCGTATCTGGTGGAGAGCATAATTTATCTGTTCTTCCTGGGAATATTTATAATTCACCAGATCTTTCACGATAGCATATATATTCTCAGTAAAACTTTTCTTAGGAGTAACCACGTGCTGTAAACAGAATCTATTTAAGTTCAGATTATTTGCTCCAGCAAGATCCAACAAGCGTATAGCAGCATCGGCTAACTCATCCTCTACAGTGTCTTTTATTAGAGCCTCAAAAGTACATATATCATTACCTTTGCAATCTTCACCGTATTTTTCGTGATTTTCTTGGATATGTCTGTTATAGATCTCCTTGCTGTATGATCTCTTCCCTTTTCTATCCGCTTCTACAGCTTCCATCAGTTCAGAGATAACCAGACAAAGGAAATGCTCATTACTGGGCTTATTTTCCCAAAATCCATGTTCTACAGCGTTTGCATGGGCTTTGTCCCGAAGTTCATTCCATTTTATTTCGCTCATTTTCTATAGCTTTTATTTTGGTAAAATACACGTTCAAACATTTCTTCCAACCTGTCACTAATGCGAGAACCATAACGTTCCCCAAAATCCGCATCCTTCAAATTAGAGGTTGCAATAGTGAAAAGCTGCCTGTCATATCTGGCATACAGCAATTCTGTTACAGGTGAAAACTCATTACCCCAACTTTTTACACTGGCTGGCTCCGTTCCTATATCATCAATGAAAAGTAGTTCCTGATTTTTCAGCTTATTAAAGTAAGTTGGATCATCAGCTACATTTTTTGCAAGCTCTAAAGCGGAAACACGATACACTCCTTTTCTTTCGCTACTGATTGAGCTACAAAACAAAATTCCGATTAGTTTCGATATGGCTCTACCCAACGTTGATTTGCCAGATCCTATAGAGCCGTATAAAAGCAAACCTACTTTATATTCTCCTGTGAGCCATTTTGCAGCCTTTTCAATCTTATCCCTGGTATCTTTATCATCTTGAAAGGGAATACGTCTTTTTTCCACTTCATGTTTGTAACACATGAACAGCATTTCCGAAATATCCGCTTTAGAAAAATTGGTAATTCTAAAGCGTGTTCCTATATCCAGTTCCTTCTGTTTGTCCAGGATCTTCTGGATTTTGCATTTTAAGTCTATATCCATTTTTCTGTAAGTTATCGTAATACTTATCTTTTACCCAGCCACGAATAGTAAGGTAGTCTGATTTATATTTTTTACCTTTTGAACCTTTGTAATTATTCAGAATATCAATCATTTCCTTTGCGGCATCCTCTGTATATTCAACACAAAGTTTCGTGTACTCATCCCTGGTTAGGGTTACATACTCAGCATATTTATACTTTTTAGCCTTCTCCACCTTCTTCTGTTGCTCAGGTGAAAGTGGTGGTGGATCTGTTACCTCTGGCTGCTGTTGTGGTGGTTTAGGTGGTATAATTTCCATTTGGGGAATAAAAATCTTAGCTTTAGTAGATTCTCCACCCTTTTTACCTGCCAGCCTGCGTTTCTCACTAATTAGGTTGTCTTTAACCATGCGCCTACTGTAAATGGCTCCATCTTCTCTAACCTCACATACTTTGTTTTCAATCAGTACATCTAACCAGCCAGTAGATCCAGAGCTATCTGTTCCGATTATCCGTATCACATCATCTTTAGTACAAGGTTGTCCGTTTGGCATTACCATTACACCACGCTCTACACTTTCCCACATATAGCATAACATATCCATCCACAAGCCTCTCACATCTGGAGGCAACACCCTAAGCTCTGGGCATCTAATCCAGTCACCAGTATAAAAGGGCATTGGTATTTCTTGTTTTTTTGCCATACATAGAATTTTGAAGGAAGGCTGGAACACTCCCAGCCCAATCCTTCATTAATGATTATACTTCCAAAATCGCAATATCAGAGGCAATAGTTTTGATTTTATCCAATACAGAATCAATACAGCTATCACGATAGGATTCAACCAATTCATTAGCTCCAGGGGAAACTAACTGTAGAAACACATTCCCATCACTCAGGTAGTGGTCGAACTCTATTTCAATACGCTGCTTTGCAGTCCCTTTGAAAATAGGAAGGCACACAGAGAAACTTTTCGGCAAATTGCTTTCAACCTGGCATCTGTACACCTCAGCCATTGAGCCAGACGGATCTTTCTGCTTCTGGATCTCCGCATTAGCTTTAGCTGAGAAGTTTTTGAGATTGGAAACCATAACCATACATTTTTCCTTATCCTCAAACACACCACGATTCAAGCGTAAGAACTGACCTAACTTTGAAGGGATCCAAGCTTTTTCATCGTTGTTAATGCCAAACTTTGCGAACACTTCCGACAACTGTACTTTACCAGTAATGGTATCTTTAGTGTAATAATCATCTTCATTAATGGTGAGTACAATAGTCATTTTCTCACGATTCACCTCTATGTTTGCTTTCTTCTGGTTAATCGTGTCTATACGTTTTTCCAGCCAATCAAACGGAGTAGAGATCACACCAGACTTGCTAATACTTTCAGGTGCTTTTGTAGCAAGTGGTTGTTGAGCTTGTGCAGCTTCTCCTTTTCTGTACACAATTTCAATAGGTTTTTCACCTGTGTAATGTTCAATGTTGATAGTCAATCCTTTTTCTTGATTTTCCATTTTAATGTAAATTTGAATGATTAATAAATTAGTTATCTGTACCTGTCAAGCGTACCGCCATGTGAATAGTTCTTTGCCTTTCTTCTGACTTAATCGGTCTTTCCTCCAACAGATAACCATCTGGAGTGTAAAAACCTACCATACCTTCATCTGGATCAATGAACTTATAACATTCACCTTTCACATACTCACCACCCACTTTCAGATCACTCAGAATCTTGCCAATGCGTTCCTGTAATGGCTTGATTTTACCTTTAAAATCAGACTTGATCCCAGCTAACTCTTCTTCCAATTCTTCCATCTGAATATGAACAGTAGCCAATTCAGCCCGAAGCTCATTTATTTCTTCCTGATCGAACTTTGCGAGATAACTCTTTTCCAGAATTTGATCACAACTGTTTTTTAAGATCTCAACTCTTTGCTCCACTGGAGTATCAGCCAACATTATATCTTTCATTACAAAATAAGTTTGATTATTAATGAATTGAAGTCTATTTGAAAGTGGTACTTATTCAAGAGAATAAACAGTAAGATTACGATTCCTAATATGTTATCTATAATTCTCCATGTAAACCACTTCTTAGGGATAAGACTTAAAACAATCAATGCAAGAAAACCTATCCATTGAGAGCTTATTAAACCTATGAAACACAATATAAGGTAGATCCAGTTGCACATTCTCCAAACAGCGAAAACTGGGCTTATCTCAGTGAGATCGTTTTTGTCCTTATATTTTTCCACAGCAGCGAAAACTTTTTTGCAAGCTGCCAAATTCAGCACTTCAAAGAAAAGGCAGAAGACTATCAGTACATAAAATATTGTTGTCATTCTTGCACCTTCTTTACATTAAACATCAAATAATCAAACCACAATTCAATGAATTGCTGCCCGAAATACTTTGCTTTCTCTCTTGATTCTTGCCAAAGCCGAGAGCCGACATACGCATACGCAGCCGAGGGGGCGTTAGGCGTAAGCGCAGAACCGAAGCCCGCACGATTTCCCAAAGCATCTATTATAGGAATATGCACAAGCCCACTGGTTGAACTAATCTCATTCTCAGTCCATAGAGCAAACCAGGGGAAATAGAAACGGCTACTACCCTTTGCATCAGGTTTAGGCTCGTAATTTCTTCCCCAAAGCGCACGACTGATTGTTTCCAACTTAATTAAAGCAATAATTCCCTTTCGTACTCCAGCAGAGCGTAAAGATCCTTCATCAATAGGAGCACAGCTTAAAGCCACACAAGCATCCTCATAACTTCGGATCGTTTTGTAATCATCCAGGGTTGGAGTAGCTTTAGCTGGTTTACAATTTTCTTTACCGAATAAAGCTGTTAGAACTTCTTTCGTGTTACCACAAGCCACTTTATAAGCAGCTTCCAACATTGATTTTTCAATTTCAATCTTCATCTTTCAAAGTTTTTAATCGTTTGACAATCTTGTTAGTTAATCGTATCGCATTATCCACTCTTGTACTTTTACCAGGTGGAATATTTTCTATTAATACTGGTATAAGCCGAATCAGCTCACTTACCAAATTGTTAGGGATCTTTTTCATCGGCAAACCTCCAGTTAGGATTAGGATCTGGTATTTCTACATTCAAGTATTCAGAAGCGTACTCTCTAAGTTTTTCACAATAAGTAGAGAAAGTAACGGTATCCATAGTAGCGGTGGAGCCTGGGAATGTTATGATCTCCCCTGTATGTTTGTTTATCACTTTATCAGCAGTCATTTGAGCTTTAAAAAACTCATGAACCTGCTCTACACTGGTAAACTCCCATCCTTCGTTTAGAAGGGCATCTAACAACATCGGATAGATACACCCCCATAACCACCCGTTTTGATCTAAGGAGCGTGGCTTTCTAACCTTTTTCACTATCACCTGATAAATACCATCTACAGACTGAGAAAACAGCTCGTACAACGGTCTAAGGTTAAAAAGTCCATTTCTCTTCTCTATCTGAATCTTATTGCTCATACATTTGCAGTTGTTTTTCTAAGCTTATTCTAACAGCGTGTATCGCTCCCTCTCTACCTTCCAGGCTTTTCAGATAAACTTCCAGCTCTTTACGAGTTTCCGCAATGTAATACCCTTCGCTGGTAGCAATCAAACCGATAACCATCCCGTTTATCCGAATATGGTTTATGATCTTACGCAACCTGGCGTTATCTATTTTATACCCCTGCCGTTTCAGAGAAAAGCAAATCTGTTGGTTTGTAATAGCTTTCTCCTTTCCAACTTTTGAATGAAATCCCTGTAATACCAAAGGAAGTATTACATTGCTCTCGTATGGGGTGAGCGACTTGGTTTGTTCTGAAAATCCTTGTATCATACTAAATTCTGTTTAAGGGTATGTTTAAACCTGGTTTAGCAGCATATACTACCTTTCCTGTTAGCTTTTGTACCTCAGACACAAAAAATGGCTCATCACTATTATTTGAGGATAGATGCAAAAGCACAATATTCATCACATTGGAGAGATCATTATCTCTTAGTGTCTGTTTACAGCTCTCCAGCTCCATGTGTGAACCCAACAATCTGTTCCTCTGAGAAGGAAGCACACGACCAGCGTTAATGCTATCTATCAGTTTTGAATCAGAGTAGTTACATTCAACTAATACATGATTGAGATCTGGGAAACTATACCCACATTGGCAACTATCTGTTAGGAACATGATATTACCACAAGCTGTATGATTTATCAGAAATCCCACACATGGTACATCATGGTACGCTGGAAAGGGAATAACCTTGAAACCTCCGAGAACATAGCCCTTACCAACCTGGATAGCCTTTACTCTGGATCCTCCAATGCTTTTATTTTCCAGCACCTCAGGAAGTGCCAATACATGAAAACCACAATCTACCATAGATTTGATATATTTGGCATGATCGTTATGCCAGTGGGTAATTAGGCAGCCCACAACCTTGCTGATATTGAAATCCAGAGCCTTTTTAACTTCCATAAATCGGATCCCAGCCTCAATAATCAGAGCTTCACCACCATTATCCAGAATGTAGCAGTTACCGCTTGATGAGCTACCTAACACTTTTAATTCCATACCACTCATACATTAAAATCCTGGATCCACCTTTTGAGTGCCGGCACTTGCAGTATTATCCGTGTGAGCCACTTCCTCATAATTTACATCGGAAATATCAAACTGTTTTACCTCAACGGCTGTCGTTTCCGTTATTTCTTCTGCATCCTCTGAATCATGTTCAAACGCTTGTTGCATTTCAACCGACAAATAACCGTATTTACTGAGTAAAATTCTTATTACAGTTTTAATAGCCATACCATGAAAATTACCCAACCAGCCTACAGTTTTATTCTCTGAAAAAGGAAGATTAGCCAGGCTCATCAAACTTTCTACCGTAGTTTCCTTTTTAAGTCCTTTGGAGTAGCGTTTGGCATGAGTAGCCATTTGCTCTACAGTCATGTATAAAGTCTTAGAGAAGCCATTTAAAAGCTCAAAATAGCAAAAATAGCCCACTACTTTATCAGAAGTCTTATCGCCATCAAAAGCAATCTCTCCAGTCAGCTTATTAACTTTTCTCAGCTCACCTTCATATACCACGTCCGCATTAATGGTACGGTATTGGTTGGATCTCTCAGCCAGTTGGATATACCCTTTATATCCAAGCTGAAAAGTAGGTTCCATAACTTTTACATATCCCCCCGTCTTAGGATCCTTCTTTGAGTTATTGTACGGGATAATATAGGCATATCCTAAAGCCTTGTTTATTGGAAGTTTCAAAACTGCCGCTTTCAGAGCCTCCATCACTACAGCTTTAGGCTCACATAATTGGAGATTTGAATCAGAGTTATACAAGTCAATAATAGAAGCGATAAAAGTGCTGGAGTTTTTAGCCAAAGCATTTTTAAACTGTTCTACTACAGAGGGTGCACTGAGCATATTTTTCAGTACGTCTATTTTCTTTGTCGTTGCTGGCATTTGCCCACCAGCCGATACTACGGCTGTTCCAGTTGCTTGTTGTGTCATAATTGAGGTGTATTAAAGTTTTTGATATTGTTCCATCATTCCATCACTGAATACTCGAATCATTAAAGAATCATGCTTACTTACAGAGAGATTGATAATCTGGGAAACTGTAGGGATAATCTCATTTACACTCTCCCTATTATCAATGAATATCGGAGCTGATATACCTTTTGAGTTGCAAATAGCATTGATAATATCCAGTCCAGCATTAATTTTCAAGGCACTGTTAAGGTCTGGGAATGGTACACCATCTACAGTACACATACAAGTTATATTCTCGTTCCCGTTCAACTTTTCACTAATAAACGAGAAAGACACCAGAGAGAACATACCATTAATTTTCTCCATCAACTTGTTATCTTTCGCTTTTTGGAAATCCTGAGCTATAAATTCTATCCGCTCCAGTTCTGATAAAGCCTGGTTGTTTTGATCCCGTTTGTTTTCCAGTTCCGAGATAACCTTCTCCGATCTTTCAATAGTGGAACGTTTGCCAAGTCGCTTGTTAAGCTCATCTATGGCATCCGAGAGAATAGCCTTTGCCTCTTTCAGTTCCGTTGTGTCGATAGGCTTAGCTTCAATCTTAAGCTGGTTTTCCAGATCCTCAATCTCATTACACAAAGAGATCCAGGTTTTATCCGAGGAAATAGCATTTTGAGCGTTCTGTTGCTCTGGCAAGTTTTCGTTTAATTCGTTCACCTGTTGCTCCAGAATAGCTTTTTGTTGTTTCAGAGTATCTACATCAGCTAAAGCAACGGAACGTTTCTTTACAAGCTCTTCCTGTTTTGCAGCCATTTGTTTTCCTTTTGTCTGAATCCCCTTTAGCCTATTAGCTTTTTCCAGGTTAAATTGAGCCTGTAGTTCTTCCTGTTTTGCTTGAATATCTTCCACGTCTAAAGGTCGTTTGCAAGTTGGGCAAACGAACGCACCATCAGGATATTTCAACTGTTCTTCATTGATATTATGATACATTCCTCTTAAAACATCCATATCTTTATCCAACTGTTCTATTTCGGATTGCATATAGTTAGCCTCATTGTTCCTACGTTCAATCTCATCAGCTTTACTTTTTACCTGATAGGAGAGATTTGAGATTCTTGTTTGAATTTCGTTACGAGAAGAGTTAATACTTTGCTTGATCTCATTTTCTCTCTCAGTTCTTTTCAGCTTCTTTGCGTTGATACTGTTCTGGATCTCCATTTTTTTATCAAAAACAGCTTCTATCTGCTTTGATTTATCGGCTATCTGGTTATCTATATCTGCCAGTTTTTTCTTTTTAGAAGTTATCTCAGCATCAAGAGCAACCCAATCCTCAGCCTCAGGCATAGCATCAAGTACAGAATCAATGCGCAAAGGAATACCTTTCAGCTCATCCTTTATTGCCGATTTTTTCGCAGCGATCTCTTTACCAAACTGCTCCAAAGATCTACCTGTGATATTACTCATCAATTCCAAAAACTCAGGCTTAAGTGCAGCTACTTCTTCATCTGAAACATTACCAGCCATATCCATAAGCATAGCCTTTTGATCGGCTGCTTTCATTGAAGGGAAAAAGAAAGGATTTGTAATCATCCTAAACACGTCCTCAGGAATGATACTTGCTACCTCAGCATCGTATTCCTTTTTGGTTTTCAACTTTACACCATTCAAATAGAACTCCGTAGCATGATTTTGTAATGTATCAGAATTTACACCGCTACCCCATTTTTCAACATAATTACGCTGTAGCTCTATCTCTCTTCCATTTACAGACAAAACACCAGTTACACTATGAACCAGACGCAAAATTGGCTTTCCGTCTTTACCAAGTGTCTTAATGTTAAAGTTACTATCCGATCTATTGGTACTATCTTTACCAAATAATAACCAGTAGAACGCATCTACTATCGTTGTTTTACAAGTTCCATTGCTTCCACATATAAAAGTTTCTTTATCAGTGAAAGTAACAGTCAGATCCTGAACCTTTTTAAAGTTCTTAAGAATCAATTTTTTAATAAAAACTTCTTTGCTCATAACTTATTAATGTAATTGTCTAATTGTTCTGATTTATCAATAGCCAACAATTCAGCCCTGGAGTATAAGATCTTTGAACGCTTCGTAGTGCCACCTCTAAACTTATTTACGAGTTTCTGAGTTACCCACCTTTTCACACGAGCCTCACCAAAGGATCTATAAGCCTCTCTCTGGGAAATAAGATCTTTTGCCGGGAAAAGCATTTTTGCATAATTAGCCGCTCCAAGCTCAGCCATATCTTTACAGAGATTTTTAAGCTCATATAACTCCAATGTTATCATTATCCAGCAGAAAACTCATTCAATTTGTTAGCATCCTCAGCAACCTGTTTCAGAAATTTTCCCAACTCTGTTATGGAAGGATCGTTCACCGAGTTAATCATGTTACCATCCTTTAGGACTTTTACCAGACCTGTTTTAATATTAGAAACTACCTTTACACGATCTGAGAACGTACATATCATAAGGTTATCAGCAGTGTTAAATGTGGTTTCCCACGAAAAGATATTTTTACTCATACCAGTGTTGCATTATGGTTATTTGAAAATATTATTTGTAGTAGCGTAACGCATAAATTCAGGCATTGAGTGAACCCCAACCTTTCGGAAGCTATTTTTACGATGGTTATTCACCGTATTAAGAGAAATGAATAACTTTTCAGCTATCTCAGAATCACTCTTACCATGATAAAGCAGTTCCATTACCTCCAGTTGCCTATCTGATAACCTGGAATTAAATTTCGGCTCACAAATTACCTTATCAAATTTGCATTCTCCACGAAGAGGGCATGATACAAACTCAAAATGGAAATTCCAGTTCTCATCTACATCTATCATATTATCATACAGTCCCAGATTGCACTTGATAAATCTCCTTACGGCTAAAAAAATCCCGATAACGTTTATTATTGGAACTTTTAGAGTATTCTTCCATCAAAGCATTATAAGCGTCAGTATAAAACTCTCTCAACACAGATAGAAAAGCCTGGATAAAATCGACATCTGTTTCTACCAGTTGTCTTTCCGCTTCTCCTACAGGGCGCATAGTAACCTCTCCCTCAGGCGTGGTGTAAAATTCAATTGGTTTCATAGGCTCATTTTGTCTTTTGAGGAAACAAACAGGAAGCAGGAACACCAAGTTCCTTTTCTATTACCGACTGGGTAAGTGGATCTGGGGATTGCGAGCCGTTAATCCAGCAATAGACCGTTTTCTTAGATTTCAAAGTAACACGTGCTATCCTTTCCACAAATTCCGTTTTAGGAGCCTTGACTACTTTTCTTTCAGGTAAAGCCTTGTACATCTGAATGAAAGTAGGATAGTCTGTTTGGGTTATTTTGCTCATTTCACATTAAAAATTAGCACTCATACAGGTAATATTTCCTATATTTGTGATGTTATTACTTTTGTTACGATGCAAATATAGGTAGTATTACCAATATTACCAAGCAAATTGGGTAATATTTTAGGTAATATTTTGCAAAACCAATTAAAAACGCTCATAAATGTTTGATTTAAAGAGATTTAGAAAAGATAAAAAATTAACGCAGAATGAGTTAGCAGATATTCTTTCATGCGGTCAGGCTTTTATTTCCCATGTAGAGAAGGGTATAAAGGATTTACCCCAGGATAAAAGAAGTATTCTGGAAGAGCGATATGGTAATATTTGCAGTTATAACATAAGTAATATTACCTATATAAATAAGGAAGAAAAAACACCCCAAAAAACAGAAGAAGTTAGGACGGATCCCAAAGATTTATTGTTTGCTGGAGCTGATGCTTTCTCCAGGCAGATAATACAAATGATGAATGAAAAACTTATAGCTCCTTATTCAATGCTTATAGAGAAGGATAAAGAGATAGAAAGGTTAAATAGAGAAATAGGTCGCCTCCAAGCCAAAATAGAGGAAGGCAAAAAAATGAATGCCCAGGAGGGAGAAAATGCCAAATGTGCCGATGCCGTTTAGTTTTTGAGTTTAAACAAATAAAGTATTAAAATATGGAAGAGTACACCAACCTTGTAATAGAACTCTATAAAAAACAGTTTGCCGATTACGTAAAAGGATCCCCTGTTAATGTAGATAGCATATTTGAAACACAACAATGTTTAAGCAAAGCTATAGACAAAGCAGTCATAAACAACTTTCCAACGGCTTACCTGGAGAAATTGAAAAAAGATGTTGATTATTTGAAATATCAAATATTGGCGTAATGAGTAGTGCAGAAGCTAATAGACCGATAGTAGAAAGATTCTTTGAGGCTTTGGATGCCCTGGTGACAATGAGTAAAATTAAAAGCATTAGAGCCTTTTGCGCCAGCTACGGTATAGACAGAAGAAATTTGGATGCTTTACGCAAAAGCGAAGAAAGAAACTTATTCCAAACCTTTTGGTTAGTTCCTCTGGTTAATGAATACGGAGTAAATGCCAAATGGCTACTCACTGGAAAAGGAAAAATATTCTCATAACAATAAAGGTGGTGCAAATGTATCACCTTTATTATTTTCCCTAACAACCCTTTATATATACTCTCTATATACTAATACTTATATTATATAATAGTATATATATTATCCCGTTTTAGTTTTGCTTAAGCAATTTGCCTAAGCAAAATAGATTTTTCGGGAAAAACGAAATAGAGATAATATCTATAACTCACTATTAAACACCAATTTAACAGCAAGTGTATAGATACAACAAATTTTGCCTAAGCAAATTGCCTAAGCAAAAGTACAAGCAAAATCTCTATTTTGCTACTATATTTGCCTAAGCAAATTGCTTAAGCAAAATGATTAGGCAAATTGCTTAAGCAAACGCCTAAACACTGATTATTAACACAATACGTGCAATATAAGCACAATATCATTTATCAACTTTTGCTTAGGCAAATTGCTTAAGCAAAATGTTTTTTTATGTATTTCTCAGTCATTGGTTCTTCCAAGTTTCCGAGATTCATATTCACGAGATCTAATACTTTCCTGTTTGCACGATCTATAGGATCCCAGGATTTCTTTATATAAATATCTGTTGTTTTCATTTCTTCATCCACATGGTTCAATGCAGTATGTACAGTGTACTTATCAATATCTGCATCATTCCTGGCGATTGTAGCCCAACTGTGGCGTGCTGCGTAAAACTCCAGATCATCAATCCCAATCAATGCACCGATCTTTTTTAATCCTTTATTCAGAGCTGCGCTAAAAGCATCTACACTGGAATAAGTATGATAGAAGCAAAAAACTCTTTCCCCTTTAGGATCCTTATATTTTTCCACCAACTTCTGTATCTCAGGTTCAACTTTAATAGAGATCTCAGCTTTATCTTCTCTTCTATTTTTTGTTTTTTTCCTCTGATATGTTATACGTCCATTTTTATATGTATCACATTCATATAGATCTACAGCATTCATACCAATCAGGGAAAAACTTAAAAGGAAAATATCTTTAGCCAAATTAAACCTATTATATCCAGGTTGCCGAATTTTATCATATTCCAAGCTTATTATTTTTTTCACTTGGTTTATTTCTAAAGCTCTTTTTCTGCTAACTGGAATTTTAGGGAGTTTCTTGAATGGAGATAAAGGTATTCTTATTATCCCAGAATCCTCATCGTTAAAATCAGACTTAGCCCTATTGTGTATTGCCCTTAAGCAAGATGGATATGAGGATTGTGCTCTTTCTCCTTTTTTCTTTTTGGATGGAGCTGGCTGTTTCTTTATCCAATCAATCCAATCGGAAACAAATTTTGAATTGATCTCATGAATACTTATAGATTCCGTACCTACAAATTTCACCAGGTTATTTATTGCCACCTCATAGTTTTTTGCGTTCCCTTCGTGATTTTCTTGCTTCAACTTATTCACAAATTGACGAGTATAAGCAACAATATCCAAATCAAATTTTTCTCCAGGATCCTCTGAGGTTATAATCTGTACGATCTTATCAACATTCACCTTCTTTAGCCTTTCCCCCCAAACATCGCATCTTTTCCGATACTTTTTAATCAACTCATCTGTTAAATCTATATAATGCTGATTTTTGATTTTACAGGTTTTATGAGTAATATCCTCCTTGTATATATAATAAGGAGTAGCGAGATACCTCTTCTCACCATTATGTGTTACTCTGATCTTAATATTATAGGTTCCGTCCTTCTTTTTTTGATGGGCGTAAACCTCCGCTTTAAATGTAGCCATATCTTTTTTGTAGAATATTTGTAGAACATTTTACTGCAAAAGTAGCCTTATTATGCGGATTCTGTAAAAACCATACACTACCAAAATATGTCATTTTGTACCCCCGATGAGAATCGAACCCATATTTACGGTTTAGGAAACCGCCGTTCTATCCGTTGAACTACAAGGGCTTATAGTGTTTTATCTATTACAATTTATCAAAGAACTCTTTTGCGTTTCAAGCATTATGCCTATCTTTGGCTCAACGAAAAGGATCGGTTTAGGAAATTCTTGTTCTATCCGTTGAACTACAGAGCCTCAACTGATAATCAGCGGAATATGTAGAATATTTATAGAACTTCTACACTATTTTTACACGACGCAAGCTGATTACGGATGCAAAGATAATGTATTCTGCCGATTTTCCGAAAAAAGTTTTGTTAATCCGATTAACTTTCCGAAATTTGCTGCCTATGTAAACGGAATAGTAATCCTCAAATAATCTATAGTAATTCGTAAGTTATGGCAAACGACATGATGGTCAAAGAACTGGAGCAAGTGGTAGTCCGCTTCTCCGGAGACTCCGGCGACGGTATGCAGCTCGCCGGCAACATCTTTTCAACAGTTTCGGCTACGGTAGGTAATGACATCAGTACATTCCCCGATTATCCGGCAGACATCCGCGCCCCGCAAGGCTCACTGACGGGCGTATCCGGTTTTCAGGTACATATCGGTGCAAACAAAGTCTATACCCCCGGTGATAAATGCGATGTACTGGTAGCGATGAATGCCGCTGCGTTAAAAACACAGTATAAGTTTGCCAAATCTACCGCATGTATTATCATCGATACGGACGCATTCCAGAAATCGGATTTGGAAAAGGCCGCTTTCAAGACGGACAATCCCATTGAAGAAATGGGTATTAAACAGGATGTCATTGCCGCCCCTATCTCGCAGATGGTGAAAGACTGCCTTGCCGACACCGGAATGGACAACAAGTCCATGCTGAAATGCCGCAATATGTTTGCAGTAGGCCTGGTATGCTGGCTGTTCAACCGCGATCTGAAAATAGCCGAAGATTTCATCCGCGAGAAATTCGCCAAAAAGCCCGAAATTGCCGGGGCAAATATCAAGGTCATCCATGCAGGATATGACTACGGACACAACACCCATGCTTCCGTAGCCCATACATATAAGATTGAAAGTAAGACTACCGTTCCCGGCAGATACATGGATATCACGGGGAACAAAGCAACTGCTTACGGTTTCATCGCCGCAGCTGAAAAGGCTGGCTTGAAGCTGTTCCTCGGCTCCTATCCCATTACTCCGGCAACCGATGTACTGCACGAACTCTCCAAGCACAAGTCTCTGGGCGTGATGACCGTGCAATGCGAAGACGAGATTTCCGGTTGCGCCACTTCTATCGGCGCCGCTTTTGCAGGTGCGCTGGCTGTGACCTCCACTTCCGGTCCCGGTGTCTGCCTGAAATCGGAAGCTATGAACCTGGCAGTCATTACAGAACTTCCGCTGGTTGTGCTCGACGTGCAACGTGGCGGTCCTTCTACCGGTCTGCCCACCAAGTCAGAGCAGACAGACTTGTTGCAGGCATTGTTCGGCCGCAACGGTGAAAGCCCAATGCCCGTCATCGCCGCCTCTTCACCCACAAGCTGTTTCGACGCAGCCTACATGGCAAGCAAAATTGCACTGGAGCACATGACCCCGGTCGTATTGCTGACCGACGGCTTTGTTGCCAATGGCTCCGGCGCCTGGAAGCTGCCCAAACTGGCAGACTATCCCGCCATCACCCCTCCCTACGTGACTTCCGAAATGAAGGACAACTATACTCCGTACAAACGCAATCCCGAAACAGGTGTCCGCTATTGGGCCATCCCCGGACAAGAAGGCTATATGCACATCCTCGGCGGTCTGGAGAAAGACAGCAATACCGGTGCCATCTCCACCGATCCCGAAAACCATGACTTGATGTGCCACCTGCGTGCCGAGAAGGTTGCCAAAATCCCCGTACCTGATGTAGAAGTGCAAGGCTGTGCAGACGATGCCGATTTGCTGATTGTCGGTTTCGGTGGTACATACGGCCACTTGTATTCGGCCATGGAAGAGATGAACAAGGCAGGCAAGAAGGTTGCCCTCGCCCACTTCACTTATCTGAATCCGCTCCCCAAGAACACGGAAACCGTTCTGAAGAAGTACAAGAAGGTGGTAGTTGCCGAACAGAATCTCGGACAATTTGCAGGTTATCTACGTATGAAGATAGACAACTTCACCCCGTACCAGTTCAACGAAGTCAAAGGACAACCGTTCGTCGTTGCCGAGCTGGTCGCAGCGTTCAATAAATTAATTGATAATTGACAGTTGACAATTGATAATAACCATGCGTAATATGCGGATTATCAATGACCAGCCACCAATTATCAACTATCAATTATCAACTATCAATTATCAACTATCAATTAAAAAAGATTATGTGCGAATATACAGCAAAAGACTTAAAAAAGGACAACCCCGTTGGTGTCCGGGTTGTGGTGACCACTTCTTTCTGGCTTCACTGCACAAAGCAATGGCAGAAATCGGCAAAGCTCCTTGGGAGAATGCCGTCATCTCAGGTATCGGCTGCTCCAGCCGTCTGCCCTATTACATGAATACGTATGCGATGCAGACCATCCACGGACGTGCTGCTGCCATCTCTACAGGTGCCAAGGTTGCCAATCCCAACCTGACGGTATGGCAAATCTCCGGCGACGGTGACGGTCTGGCCATCGGCGGTAATCACTTCATCCACGCCGTACGCCGTAACATCGACCTGAACATGATTCTGCTGAACAACCGCATCTACGGTCTGACCAAAGGTCAATATTCTCCGACCTCTCCACGTGGTTTCGTCAGCAAGTCGTCTCCCTATGGTACGGTAGAAGATCCATTCCACCCGGCAGAGCTTTGCTTCGGTGCCCGCGGCCGTTTCTTTGCCCGCGCGGTAGCTACCGATGCTCCGGGGACAGTGGAAATATTGAAGGCAGCCATGGCTCACAAAGGGGCTTCCGTTTGCGAGATTCTGCAAAACTGCGTTATCTTCAATAACGGTACGCATGACTCCGTAGCCAAAAAGGAAGACCGCGCCAAGAATGCTATCTACTTGAAACACGGCGAACCAATGCTCTTCGGCGAGAACAACGAATACGGACTGATGCAGGAAGGCTTTGGTCTAAAAGTCGTGAAACTCGGTGAGAGAACGGCATTACAGAGAAGGATATCCTTATCCACGATGCCCACTGCATGGACAACACCCTGCAACTGAAGCTTGCCTTGATGGAAGGTCCCGACTTCCCGATTGCACTCGGTGTAATCCGCGATGTGGAAGCTCCTACTTACGACGATGCTGTTCATGAACAAATCGAAGAGGTGTCTGCCAAGAAGAAGTATCACAACTTCGAGGAATTACTGATGACGAATGATACGTGGGAAGTAAAATAAACCACTAAGATTTTTGCATAAGTTGCTTCCACACTTCCACTCATCTGCCGAAATTTCTTATCCAACGGCATTTCAGATGCTGTGGAAGCAACTCAAAAGTATGGAAGCGCATTTTGCTTCCACACTTTTGAGTTGCAATATTAATAGCTTGTATCATTTCTTATTAATATTATGTTTGCACGAAACAAATAAGGTGCAAACATGATATTAATTTCCTAAAAGTAAGAGTACCTCCCTATCCTTTCTCTCACAAACCGCAGGCTGATAGTTCCTTCGTTCGAGTAATCCTTCCCAGATAAAGGTCAAAAACACTCCCACCCTGAAAAGAAAATGCAACCACTGCAACTGCACCAGATTTTATTGCAGCGATAGAACAGACCTCCGACGAACAAGACTTCAAGGGAAGAGAGGGAAATTGTGGAATACCTACTGTGGATTTTTTCCACATCTCCACACCACAAACACCCGAACTTTCCTTTTTCCCGATAGAAAATAAGCAATTGATTATCAATATTATTCATCCTTAAAAGGATAGTCTGCCTTTCGTTTGGCATACCTCTTGCTAAAATATCCGCCGAAAGGACGTAACATTTATAATAAGATAAATCAATTATTTTTCAGTAGTATGAAAATCAGGATGAGAAAACGGTGTGACATTCCACATTCAGCGTCGCACTTCCAAAAAAGTTTGATTATTGCAAGTTGGTTATTAACATTTCTTTTCACCGGAACAGCCTTTGCACAAGAGAACCGAACCATTACAGGCATTGTAAGAGATGTAACGGGAGAACCGCTTATCGGCGCCAGCGTCATAGAGAAAGGAACCAACAACGGTGTCATTACCGATGTGGACGGAAACTTTACACTGACCGTGCCTGCCGATGCAACACTCTCTATCGCTTACATGGGCTATGCTACCCGGGAGATAAACCTGGCAAAACGAAAAAAGCAAGGCGACCTGAAGATTACACTCAGCGAAGATACCCAGCAACTGAAAGAAGTCGTAGTAACGGCAATGGGTATCAAAAAAGACACGAAACGTGTCGGCTATGCCATCAGTACCATCAGTGCAGACGAATTGGTAAAGGCAGGAGCACCCAACTTTGCCTCTGCCATGTACGGTAAAGCACCGGGAGTCCGCATCACACAGACACAAGGCGGTTCTGCCGGAGCTGTCTCCATCAACGTACGCGGACTGACTTCCATCACCGGAAACAACCAGCCGCTCATCATTCTGGACGGTGTACCCATCCGCAACGGCGGCACGGGTAAAGGCACGGACTTCGCCGAATTTGGCAACGACGGACAAATCCGTTCCAATGGTCTGGTAGACATCAACCCAGAGGACATCGAGAGCCTCAGTATTCTGAAAGGAGCTTCTGCCACAGCTCTCTACGGCTCGGAAGCTGCAAACGGTGCGGTAGTCATCACTAGCAAGCGCGCCAAAAGCGGCAAGCTGACGGTGGACTTCAATGCCCAAGTCATGGCAAACTTACCGGCTTATCTGCCGAAAGTACAGACCGTATACGGCCCGGGACGTTACAACACGGAATACAGCGATTATGAGAAACAGACGGGAGGCTTCTATCAGAGAACCCTAAACGGACAAAGCTACAAAAGCCTCCGTTCCACCACCTTGTCCTTCGGCCCGAAATACGACGGCAGCGAGGTACTTTACTGGGACGGGAAGATGCGCCCCTACCAGGCACTGACCGACAACCCGTGGAAAGAGTTGTTTCGCACCGGCTGGACCCAGACTTACAATCTCGCCATCTCGCAGGGTACGGAGACCAGCAGCAACCGCTTCTCCTACACCTTCATGGACGAGATTCCCAATGCCCTGACCGGAAGCTTCACCAAACACAACTTCAAGCTGACCGGTTCGTATCAACTGGCGAAACCGCTGAAACTGGAATACTCCCTGAACTACATCGTACAGAATGTAGAAGACCGCCCGCAAACCTCGCTCAACCTATACGGCAGTTTCAGCAACATGTTCTCCTCCTTCATGGATATTCCCTATCTGAAACAGAGTTACGTCACCAGTCTGGGATACCGTAATACCTTTGTCGGAGGAAACGCCACGCTGACTCCTGAGGAATCATGGGCCTACGACCCCAGTTACGCCACCGGAGTGAACAACATGCTGTGGAATATGTACCATCACCATAGCGACGAGACAGAGAACCGCCTCATCGGTATGATACGCCCCACCTGGCAGATAACCAACTGGCTGAGCCTGCGCGCCCAGGTTTCAACTGATATCACAGATGTGAAGCAAACACTGAAATATGAAAGCGAACAACCCAATTCCCTATACGACCCCAACGGCAGCTTCCAGTCCATCAACCGCCGTTACGACATTGTTTATGGAGATGTTATGTTGAACTTCAACTACAACATCCGCCGTTTCGACATTGCCGCCACCCTGGGCTGGACGGGACGTTACGAAAACATGAACAACATGCGCGTCTCCACCAACGGCGGTCTGGTTACGGAAAACTGGTTCGACCTCAACGCCAGCCGATACACCGCCAGCAGCACGCTGCAACGTATGGAACTGCTGAAAACGGGATACATGGGTACGCTGAGCCTGGGTTGGGACAACTACCTGTTCCTCGAACTGACCGGACGCCAGGAACGCTCGTCTACCCTAAAAGACCAGAGCTTTTTCTATCCTTCCACCAATCTGAGTTTCCTCTTCACCCAAGCCTTCCACATGCCGTCATGGTGGAACTATGGAAAACTGCGCCTCTCATACGGTATCGTAGGAAATGCTCCTGAAACCTATACCGCCAATATCGTCTACGAGCAAGGTTCGGACAACGGCTTCACATGGAACTACGTTCCTTCTTCGTGGGGAAATGCCAATATCCGCCCCGAAAAGAAGTACGAATACGAAATAGGTTTTGAAAGCAAGTTCCTCAACAACCGGCTGGGCTTCGACGTATCCTACTACAACAACCGCGTGAAAGACCAGATACTCTCCACGCCGCAACCCTCCACATCAGGCGTAAAGAATGTGTTGATGAATGTGGGCGAGGTAGCCAACCACGGCTGGGATATATCAATCAGTGCCACTCCCATACTGACCAGAGATTTCCGCTGGGACCTGACAGCCAACTATGGTGTATATAAGAACAAAGTAGTGAAACTGGCTGATGGAGTGCCCTATCTGGAAATACTCAACTCCGGAGGCAGCGGAATAAAAATACAAGCTGTGGAAGGCCAGCCAATGGGTGACATCTATGCACAGGTTCCCCAAGTGAACGAAAACGGTGAGTACCTCGTTTCCGATAAAGGTCTTTACCTCAACCAAACCGAATTGCAGAAAGTCGGCAACATCAATCCGGCAGGCGTAGGCGGTCTGTTCAGCTCGTTCTCCTACAAGAACATCTTCCTGGATTTCAGTATCGACTTCCGCATAGGCGGCGACGTCATCAACGAGATGTACCAGTATGCCACCGCAGTGGGTCTGACACCCGAATCCCTGAAGTACCGCGATACGGAACACGGCGGACTATCCTATTACTATCCGGGCGACAACAATTCCAGCGGAATTCCGGTACAAGTAGACCCTTCCACGGGTGCCGGCCCCAACGGAGAGATAATCTACCACGACGGCATCATTCTTCCGGGTGTAGTGGCCTCCACTGGCGAAAGAAACACACGTATCATTCCGGCAGGCTATTACTACAACACCACCTATAATTGGGGAACGGAGGCCGAACAGCTGACATACCGCCATTCGGTATTCGACAATTCTTATGTCAAACTGCGTGAATTGACCATCGGCTACCAATTTCCCGAAAAGATGATTTCCAAACTGGGACTGGGCCGGCTGAGTGTGTCGGTCTTCGGACGTAATCTCTTCTACTTCTACAAAGCACTGAAAAACTACGATGCGGAGTCGTCCGTCGGAACATCCTGGGCCAACCAGGCTACCGTGGGAAGTTCTACCACAGCTACCCGCAGTTTCGGTGTTTCACTTCGTGCAAGTTTCTGACAAAACAACCATCCAAAAAACAACAAAGAGTATGAAAAAGACAAAGATATTATCTCTTGTTTCATTGGGAGCATTCCTCTTGACAACATCAGGCTGTACGGATTATGACTTCGACAGCAAATACGAAGACCCCTCCAAAGTAACCCAAGTCACCATCAGTAATCTGATGGTAGGAGTCTTCCAAAAAGTAAAGGACTATGATGTTTACGAATACAACCGGTTCTTCGGATTCGATTCACAGTTTACGGGCAAGTATGCACAAACCTTCGGCTACTCCAACACTACGGATATGTATACCCCCGGCTATATACCCGCCATTGACGGACAGTGGGACAATGTGTATTCGGCACTGGCCCAGTTCCGCAAGCTGGAATCTCTCTACGAGGAAGAAAGCGCGGCAGAACAAGCCCAGGACGAGGCATTCTATCTTGCCGCCAAAGTACAGTTGTACGATTTCTTTGCCGCCACAGTGGACGTTTTCGGGGATATGCCTTTCTCGGAAGCTTGTACGCTGCCGCTTACCAACGATGTAGGTAAATCGTATGCTCATTATGACAAGGCCGAGGATATTTATAAAACCATTCTTGACGAGCTCAAAGAAATTGCTCCGCGGTTCCGCTCCATCCCCACACCGAGGAACTTCAATACACAAGACTTTATCAACAACGGGGACATGGACAAATGGGAACGCTATGCAAACTCCTTGCGACTGCGCCTTGCCATGCGCGTAGCCGCGCAAGGAGACTTGCAGGCAGAAGGCCGTACCGCCATCAAGGAAATCCTGGAAAATCCGTCGGCCTATCCGTTGATAGAGGAACAAGAAAACAACATCCTCATTGTCAACCAGAAGTCTGGGCAACTGAACTTCACTGCAGGCCACGGACTGGGTGACTGGGTAACCAACCGACTCGCTTCGGGCGCCATCATCGACCGCATGCTGGGCCATGGCAACTACGATATGACCTGCAATGACCCACTGAGCGGCGTTTATGTGAAAGGAGAAGACGACCCGCGCATCCTACTCAACTTCAATCCCGTGAAGATTACCAACCAGAACACCGGTCAATTGGACGAACACCGTTATCTGGGCACAGACCTTACCGTGGCAGATGAGCTGACGGAATATTACAACTCGCAGGCACAAGACGAAGTCAATACCAGCAACACCGGTTTCTCACAAATCACGCAGAAAGGTTTCTTTTGGGAAAACGACAAATTCGACATGCTGATAATGGCCTCACCCGAAATCCATTTCCTGAAAGCGGAAGCCTATGAAATGGGGTATGGAGTGGCAAAGAATGAAGCGAAAGCGGAAGAAGAGTTCAAAAAGGCTGTCAGCCAGTCCATCACGCTTTACTACTATTACGATTCGGTAAGTACGGGTGAAAACGCACGCCGGTATGATGCCCCTACCGCCGAAGAAACCGCCTCTTTCGCCGCTGCCAAATGGAACAGCACGAAATATACAGACAAGATGGATGCCATCATTACCCAAAAGTGGCTGCATTTCGGTTTCCTAGCCAGTCGTGAGGCATGGAGTGATATCCGACGTACCGGCTATCCGTCCGGCCTGGCCTTCCCCGAAGTGGCCGGTACCATCACAAATGTGCCGAACCGCTGGAGATACCCGAATACGGAAGTCAACTACAATCCCTACTATAAAGAGGTGTCAGCCGAAGACACTTACTACCACAAACTGTTCTGGGCAAAATAAGGACTTTGTTCGCAAACCCATTTTGCCCGAAGAGTATATCATACTCACCACAGAATAACACGGATTAACACAGATTGCCTTAGGAGTTCTGATAATAAAGAGCTTTTAGCAGTGTTAATCCGTGTTATCCTGTGGTGAGTATGTATTTGCCCCCTCTGTTTCTTTTATTCCGAACAGTATCCCTCCTTTTTTAGAAATCTTAAGGATTTCCCGGTAGGGAGATTGCGGGAAACCACTGTCTTTAATGAACGACGGACAAACATCGCTTCCGCAAAAACTGAACTATAACATAACGGACTAAATGAAAAAGTATCCAAATGACTTGATTGGCGACATCATGAAAGCCTTCGGCAAATATGCCGACCGACCGGCATTCGTCATCGAAGACACGGCCTGCACTTATGGAGAGCTGGCAACTTGCGTACAGAAAATATCCTCCCTATTCAAGGACAGAGAAGACAAAATTATCGGCATCGTCGCAGAAAACAGACTGGAAACATACGCATCCATACTATCTGCACTGATTTGCGGAAAGACATACGTCATCCTGCATCCTTCCTACCCCAAACATAGGAACGACAGAATTGCCGACTCGGCAGGTATTCGCCTCGTGCTGCATACCGAGAATATCCATGTCTTGAACCTCGACACCCGGAATCTGGAACTGATATGTACCTCCGAAATAGAGCAGGCAGAGAACTCCGCCACGTTCCATGCCGCAGAAGACATCCTCCATACGGCAGAAGAGGAAAATGCCTACATCATCTTTACCTCCGGAAGCACGGGCGAACCCAAAGGAGTACCCATCTCCCGCCGTAACCTGAATGCTTTCTATACCGCCTACCACCGCCTCGGCTGGCAACTGGACGAGAACGACCGGATGCTGCAGATGTTCGAACTCACTTTTGACGTTTCCATCGTATCCTTTCTATATCCGCTGACGCTGGGTGCTTGCATATACACCGTTTCTCCGGAAGGCGTGAAATACATCAACGTAATTGAAACTCTGGAAAAATACGACCTGACCTTCGCTGCCGTGGCCCCTTCACTGCTCCAGCTGCTACGTCCCTATTTTCCGGAGATACACCTCCCCGCACTTAGATATCTAGTGGTTACTGCCGAGGCTTCTGACGCGGAGCTGTTGGATGCTTTCAGAAAATGTGTCCCCAATGCCTCTTTCATAAACCTATACGGACCGACAGAGGGAACCATCTACTGCACTGCCTACCGGATACCCGTCACCTCCTGCAAGCATCACAACGGCATGACCGCTATCGGAAGGCCTTTCGAAGGCATCGATGCCCTAATTATGGATAACGACGGTCGCCCGCTGCCTACCGGAGAAACCGGCGAACTATGGATTAGCGGCAATCAAGTGATGGGTGGATACTGGAATGCTCCCGAAAAAAACGGGGAATGCCTCGTAGAGACCGCCAATGGAAAAGTATACTACAAGACGGGAGACCTCTGCCGGATGGATGCCGACGGTGACATCATCTATTGCGGACGAAAAGACTCACAGATAAAGATACAAGGATTTCGCATTGAGCTGAGCGAGATTGAACATGTGGCAAAAAACTTTTTCAACGGTGAATGCCGTGTAGTCGTCATTCCCAAATACGACAACGACAACCAGTGCGAACTGCATCTCGTCGTAGAGAAGAAACAGCTCGACAAACAGCAGATAGAGGAATATCTGTATAGCAGGCTTCCCTACTACATGATTCCCAAGCATATGCATTGCCTGGAACAGTTTCCGCTGAACACCAGTAGCAAAACAGACAGAAAGAAAATACAAGAACTAATTTAAACTTGACAATGGATACACAGACTATTTTGAATGAAATGAGCCTCATCTTTCGGGAGGTACTGAAAAGAGAGAACATTGTACTTGACAATGAGACCACCGCCCAGGATGTGGAAGGATGGGATTCACTGACCAACATGCAACTGATAAACAAGATAGAGAAGAAATTCAATGTACGCTTCACCTTCAGAGATATTGTAAAACTCAAAAACGTGGGAGACATCTGCCATGCCATTTTAACCAAAACCAACTAGGAAATGTCATTCATATCCCTGAACTTCGTCGTACTGTTTGCGTGTACTTTCATTCTATACCATACGCTTCCTTCACGATTCAGAAAAGCGACCTTACTGACAGCCAGCTGCCTCTTCATAGGCTTCTACCACCTCACTTTTCTGATAACGGCCCTCATCCTCACGCTTACCACCTTCTACCTTGGCAAATGGATAGGACAGACCAAGCGGGAAAGCAGCATGAAGGGAATTTATTTTTCAGGTGTGTGTTTTCTGGTCGTGAGCTGGTTGGCATTCCGGTATGCCGACCGGCTTACAGACTGCCACATCCTTTTTCCGCTGGGAATCTCTTTCTATACTTTCCAGGCCATTTCGTACCTGACAGAAATCTATTGGCAAGAAGAACCGGAAAAGAGCCTGCCCGACTTCATGATATACATGCTCTTCTTCATGAAGTTCCTTTCCGGTCCCATAGAAAGAGCAAGTGACATGCTCCCCCAACTGAAGTCCTGCAAAGCTACGGACTATACATCCATGGTCTACGGAATGAGACTGATTGTCGTGGGACTAATAAAGAAACTGATACTGGCCGACTCCATCGCCCCATACATAGACGGTGTCTTCGGGTCGGTATACACAGCCTCGGGCGTGCAATTACTGATGGCATGCCTCCTATATCCGATAGAGCTGTATGCCGACTTCTCCGGATATACCGACATCGCATTGGGAGGAGCGCGCATGCTGGGATTCAAGCTCAGCCCAAACTTCAACCGGCCGTTCATTGCACAGACCACTGCCGACTTCTGGCGCCGATGGCACATGTCGCTTTCATTCTGGGTACGCGACTATCTGTACCTCCCGTTGTCCTCGAGCCTGCGTGGATGGGGACAATGGGGCGTATTTCTAAGTCTGGCGCTGACCTTCACGGGACTGGGTATCTGGCATGGTGCCGGATGGAACTTCGCTGTCTACGGACTAATTCAAGGTGTCATCATCTTCTACGAGATGAAGACCACGACATTTCACCGCAGACTGAAAGCCCAATTGGGAAGCCGCTTATATGCCACACTATCCGTCGTAAGGACCTACCTACTTTTTGCCGTATCTCTGATATTCTTCCGGGCAAGTTCCATGGCCGAAGCGTTCCACTACATCAGCCACCTCTCCTTCGGCGTACATTACAGTTGGAAGGAAATGAACATCGGAATGCCGGACCACAACAGCATTGTGGCAGGAAGCGCACTCGTACTGATATTGGTTTACGAATATTTCATGTCCAAGCATGATTTGCTGGAAGCCCTCGGACGACAGCCGGCAGCCGTAAGATGGAGTATCTATTATCTGCTCGCCATAATACTCTTCACACTGGGACAGTTCAACTCGGACAGCTTCATATATTTACAATTTTGACAATAAAGACACATGATGAAGAAAAACAGCGAACGGAACGCAGCCATACGTTTCATGAAAAAGCTATTTATCCTTTTTATCCCTTTTATAGCCCTACTGGCAGTCTATTTCCTGGACGACCCTTTCATGGTCCTGAAGAACTATGAACGATACGACCAAACCCCGGTTGTACTAAACGAAGGGCACGTGGGGTGGCAGATGTATCTGAACAACCGGGATACCATCCCCATCGACTCCTATATCATGGGAAACTCCTGCACTATGGCTTATCAATGCCATGAATGGGAAAAATACCTCCACGGTGGAAGAGCCGTACGGTTATTCGGAAATGCCGAAAGCCTTGCCGCCGTCTGCCTGAAGCTGAAGGCACTGGACAAGGCAGGTGCAACAATCAAGAACCTGCTGCTGATTATCGACAAGGAATCATTGCACAACGACCGCTGCCTGACCGGACATTCCAACATTCTGCCGCCCGCCATATCGGGAATAAGCAACTTCAAGTTCCAGAAGGAATTCTGCCAAGCCTTCTTCTACCCGAACTTTCTCCTCCCCTATCTGGACTACAAGCTGTTCCACACCTATCGCCCTTACATGAAAGGGGTGATAAATCCCTATGGCTCCACCCGAAACCCGGTAACCAATGATGTGCTGAATCCCAGGGAGGAAATGATAAAGGAAGAGGGAGATAAGTACTGGGAAAACCGGAAAGGAGAATTCACCAAAGAGAAAATGAAGAATTATAGAGACGGGAAATACCGGGAAGCCCCCCAAGTGCTCAGGGAAAAACAAGTCAGCTTGTTGCAGGAAATAAAGTGGATTTGCCGGAAACATGATACCGATGTAAAAATCATTATCAGTCCCGACTACCTGCAAGTCAACATAAACCCTGCCGACGTAAAGACACTGAAGCGCTTCTTCGGAAAACGGAATGTATTTGATTTCACCGGTATCAACGAATACACGGAAGACATCCACAATTATTATGAACCGGGTCATTATAGGCCCGCACTTGGGAAAAGGCTGATGGAAAAGATATATGAACCTTATATCTTGTCACCGAACGCCAAATCTCCGGCATCTCCCAGCCCGGGAACGATATAGGAATGCTCGTTCATCTCCGGGTCGATTGCTGCACACCACAAGGTCACTTCATCTCCAGGGAACAGCTTTTCCAGATGCTCTACGCCCTGCCGGCTGGCTATGACACAAGCTATCTGCAACTTGGCCGGCATCCCCTTGGTGACGAAGGCCTTCCAGGCCAATTCCATACTTTCTCCCGTGGCAAGCATCGGGTCTACAATCAATAATGTCTTCTTGGACAAATCCGGAGTAGCGATGTATTCGATGTGTACATCCACCGTGCGGCATTCCTTATCCTTATAATAACGGTAAGCGGAAACAAAAGCATTCCCGGCATGGTCGAACATATTCAAAAACCCAGTATGTAAGGGCAGTCCGGCACGGAAAACAGTGGCAATCACCACGTCGTCATCGGGTGTACTGACCGGCGCCACCCCCAAGGGAGTCTGTACCTGCTTGACGGAATACGTCAGTTCCTTACTCATTTCATACGCCATTATCTCTCCGATGCGTTCAATATTACGGCGGAAACGCATACGGTCGCCCTGGACTGCTACATCACGAATTTCCGCCACGTATTGGTTCAAGACAGAATTTGTCTCGGCAAAGTTGATAACCTTCATAATTATAGAATGTTTTGATGTGCAAAGTAAACGAATTTCACCCAATTTGCAACATTCAGTTAGCAGATATTGTTATGGTTTTATAAAAGACTTCCTATTAGAGAAAAATTTCTCTAATAGAGCTTTTCTTTAAAAAGAAAGTATTACTTTTGTAGGCGAAAAACAAGGGACCTGCTGAAAAGCAGGGAAAAAGAGCTTTTCTACACCCGTTTTCCCTTGTAAATCAAAGGTAACGGAGATTAAGGAAAGAGATTATAAACCAAATACCAACATTTTAAATCATTAAAAGAAATGGCAAATTTAGATTTAAGCAAGTACGGTATCCAAGACGTGAAAGAAATTATCCACAACCCGTCTTACGATGTACTGTTCGCAGAAGAAACCAAACCAGGTTTGGAAGGTTTTGAAAAAGGTCAGGTAACTGAACTGGGTGCTGTAAATGTAATGACAGGTATCTATACCGGTCGTTCTCCTAAAGATAAATTCTTCGTAATGAATGAAGCCAGCAAGGATTCTGTATGGTGGACTTCTGAAGAATACAAAAACGACAACAAACCTTGCTCAGAAGAAGCTTGGGCTGACTTGAAAGCTAAAGCTGTTAAGCAGCTGAGCGGCAAGCGTCTGTTTGTTGTTGATACCTTCTGTGGTGCCAACCCCGCTACTCGTATGAAAGTACGTTTCATCATGGAAGTGGCATGGCAGGCTCACTTCGTAACTAACATGTTCATCCGCCCGACTGCTGAAGAACTGGCTAACTACGGCGAACCCGATTTCGTATCATTCAACGCTTCTAAGGCAAAAGTTGACAACTACAAGGAACTGGGTCTGAACTCTGAAACAGCTACTGTATTCAACTTGAAGACCAACGAACAGGTTATCTTGAACACTTGGTACGGCGGTGAAATGAAGAAGGGTATGTTCTCTATCATGAACTACAAGAACCCGTTGCGTGGTATCGCTTCTATGCACTGCTCTGCCAACACTAACATGGAAGGCACTGACTCTGCTATCTTCTTCGGTCTGTCCGGTACTGGTAAGACTACCTTGTCAACTGACCCGAAACGTCTGTTGATCGGTGACGACGAACACGGATGGGATGACGAAGGTGTATTCAACTACGAAGGTGGTTGCTATGCTAAGGTTATCAACCTGGATAAAGAAAGCGAACCCGATATCTACGCTGCCATCAAGCGTGACGCTCTGTTGGAGAATGTTACAGTAGCTGCTGACGGTAAGATTGACTTCGCTGACAAGAGCGTAACTGAAAACACTCGTGTTTCTTATCCTATCTACCACATCAATAACATCGTTAAGCCGGTTTCCAAGGGTCCTCACGCTCACCAGGTAATTTTCTTGTCTGCCGACGCATTCGGTGTATTACCTCCGGTATCTATCCTGAACCCTGAACAAGCTCAGTACTACTTCTTGTCTGGCTTTACTGCTAAGTTGGCTGGTACAGAACGTGGCATCACTGAACCGACTCCGACATTCTCTGCTTGCTTCGGTGCTGCTTTCTTGAGCTTGCATCCTACTAAATATGCAGAAGAATTGGTTAAGAAGATGAACAAGGTTGGTGCTAAGGCATACTTGGTTAACACTGGTTGGAACGGTAGCGGCAAACGTATCTCCATCAAAGATACTCGTGGTATCATCGACGCTATCCTCGACGGTTCTATCGACAAGGCTCCGACGAAGGTTATTCCTTTCTTCGACTTCGTGGTTCCTACTGAATTGCCTAATGTAGATCCGAAGATTCTTGATCCTCGCGATACTTACGAATGCGCTTGCCAATGGGAAGAAAAAGCAAAAGACCTGGCTGGTCGCTTCATCAAGAACTTCGCTAAGTTCACTGGCAACGAAGCAGGTAAGGCTCTGGTTGCTGCTGGTCCGAAGCTCTAATCTGACAATAAAGTTAGAAACATATGGAAAAGGTATCTCCTCCGGGAGATGCCTTTTTCTTTTTTAATATCTCTATCTCATTGATAATCCGAAAGTTTTAGTAGTTTTGCAGAAACCATTATTCAAATAAAGCAATATGAAAAGTATCAAATTGATGTTGGCAGGCGCAAGTTTGTTGCTGCTCTGCAGTTGCAGCGCCCAAACCCAGAAAGAGACCCAAGTTGCCAATGCAAATGAAAGCAAAGAGAATGCGGTGATTGAAACCATCATGTCACGCCGCAGCATCCGCCAGTACAAACCGCAAGCCGTGAATCGCGACACCATGCAGATTATCCTGGATTGCGGTATCAATGCACCCAACGGACAGAACAAGCAATCGTGGGAAGTGCGTGTAGTGGATAACCCGGATTTCATCAACGGCATCACGGAAATCTACAAGAAGGAAAATCCCAAAGCCGCCGAAGACCCGAAATTCAAGAACATGTTTCGCAACGACTTCTACAGTAGTATTTATTGCCAATGACCCGTCTTATGACCTTTCGCAGATTGACTGCGGACTGCTGGGTGAGAATATGATTCTATCAGCCTGGTCCATGGGAATCGGTTCTTGCTGCTTGGGCGGTCCCACGCGCTTCATGACCTCTACTCCGGCTGCTGCCGAATACCTGAAGAAACTGGATATTCCGGAAGGCTATCAGCTACTTTACTGTATCGCTTTCGGCTATCCGGACGAAACGCCCACTGCCAAACCCCGTAATGCGGCAAAGGTAAAATTCATCGATTGACTTTCGTTTGAATGACGACAATAAAAAGGAGTGCCTCACCTTTCGGCGGGGCACTCCTTTCATATATAACAACTAAAACTCTTCTGTTTATCAGTTCTTGTTTGCGCGTTTACGCTCAAGCTCATCGAGGATAACCTTACGCATACGCATTGATTTAGGAGTAACTTCCACATATTCATCCTCCTTGATGTACTCCAGTGCCTCCTCAAGAGAGAACTGTACGGGAGGAATCAGACGTGCCTTGTCATCCGAACCACTGGCACGCATATTGGTAAGCTTCTTGGACTTCGTTACATTAATCACCAAGTCGTTGTCATGGGAATGCTCGCCCACTACCTGGCCTGCATAAACCTCTTCCTGCGGGAAAATGAAGAATTTGCCGCGGTCCTGCAACTTGTCAATGGCATAGGCAAAAGCCGTACCGGACTCCATGGCAATCATAGAACCGTTGGTACGCCGTTCAATCTCACCCTTATACGGTTGATATTCCTTAAAACGGTGTGCCATGATAGCCTCGCCGGCAGAAGCGGTCAACACGTTGGTACGCAGACCGATGATACCGCGCGACGGCATGTCGAACTCAAGATTTACACGTTCGCCGGCACTTTCCATCTTTACCATTTCACCTTTACGACGGGTCACCATATCAATCATCTTGCTGGCATATTCTTCGGGAACATTGATGGTCAGCTCTTCGATAGGTTCGCATTTCACGCCGTCAATCTCCTTAAAGATTACCTGCGGTTGCCCTACCTGCAACTCATACCCTTCACGACGCATGGTCTCAATCAGTACGGAAAGATGAAGCACGCCACGGCCGGAAACAATCCACTTGCCGTCTTCCTCGCTCTTGCGCACGCGAAGTGCAAGATTCTTATCCAACTCCTTCATCAAACGGTCGTGGATGTGGCGGGAAGTAACAAACTTACCTTCCTTACCGAAGAACGGAGAGTCATTAATGGTGAAGAGCATACTCATCGTAGGTTCATCAATGGCAATAGGCGGCAACGCTTCCGGATTTTCGTAATCGCAGACCGTATCTCCGATTTCGAATCCTTCGATACCTACCAACGCACAGATGTCACCGGAAGACACTTCCTGCACCTTTACACGGCCCATACCTTCGAATGTATGCAATTCCTTGATTTTTGATTTCACGATACTCCCGTCACGCTTTGCCAAAGACACATTCATGCCTTCTTTCAATATGCCACGGTGTACGCGGCCCACAGCAATACGCCCGGTATACGAAGAATAATCCAGCGAAGTAACCAGCATTTGCGGTGTACCCTCCAACTGTTCGGGGGCAGGAATATTCTCCAAGATACAGTCCAGAAGCGGATAAATGTTATCAGTCGGCTGCTGCCAGTCGGTACTCATCCAATTATTCTTGGCAGAACCGTAGATAACGGGGAAATCCAGCTGGTCCTCGGTTGCATTCAGGCTGAACATCAAGTCGAACACCATCTCGTACACTTCTTCGGGACGGCAATTTGGCTTATCCACCTTATTCACAACAACGATAGGTTTCAGACCAATCTGCAGAGCTTTCTGCAATACAAACCGTGTCTGCGGCATAGGACCTTCGAAAGCATCCACAAGCAGAATGCATCCATCCGCCATATTCAATACACGTTCCACTTCACCTCCGAAGTCACTGTGTCCCGGAGTATCAATAATGTTAATCTTGGTGTCTTTGTAGTTGATAGAAACGTTCTTTGAGAGAATCGTTATACCTCGTTCACGCTCCAGGTCATTGTTATCCAACATTAATTCACCTGTGCTCTGGTTGCTGCGGAAAAGGTTTCCGGCCAAAAGCATCTTGTCAACGAGCGTCGTTTTCCCATGGTCCACATGGGCAATAATTGCAATGTTTCTAATCTTTTGCATATAATACCTATTATTTTCAGGCGACAAAGTTAGTGATTTTGGATTAGATATGCAGTATAGATATGATTTTTTTGCTGAATATCATTGTGATATAAAAAGTTTATCCCTATCTTTGCAGCCCCGAAAGGGAATATTTATAATAACTTTTAATTAAACATTATGTATTTAGACGCTGCTAAAAAGCAAGAAATCTTCGGCAAATACGGAAAGTCTAACACTGATACTGGCTCAGCTGAGGCTCAGATAGCTTTGTTTTCCTACCGTATTGCTCATCTGACTGAGCACCTTAAGCTCAACAGAAAGGATTATAGTACAGAAAGAGCTTTGACTATGTTGGTAGGTAAACGCCGTGCATTGCTGACTTACCTGAAGGATCGCGACATCACCAGATATCGTGCTATTGTCAAAGAACTCGGCTTGCGTAAGTAATCTACTTGCGGCAAAACCATTAAAAAGGAAGTTTTCCAAAAGGAAACTTCCTTTTTTGTTTATACTCTATCTATAATTGCAATTTATTGTCATTGTTAAACAGTAATATTATTTCAACCTCATAATTCTCAATACAACATACGGAGTACCCGGTAGTTTAACACCTCTCATCTTCTTATCATATACCCGATAGTCCCCGGCCTCTATCACTTCAAAAGTAATTGGATATTTTTTGGTGGTCATGTTCCATACATCAATGATATCAACTTTGAATTTTTGCCCCTCTCTTGGTCTCTCATAACAAGCATTCTTAACTGGAAGGTTAAACAGCCAGTAATCTTTTACCTCTTTACCAAAATACACAAAGTAATATCCATCCCCAGCCGTAGAGGTCATCATATCACGACTGATATCGGCCATTTGTATCGGATTTGGGGCCGCTTCCATGATTTCTTTCAAAAAACCGACCCTTTGCCAGCTCTCACCTTTCAACAAACCACCTTGTGCCCAAAATATAGGGTCATCATCCTCTTGGAGACACTCTCCATGAGTAACATAAATTCCTCCCATTATTCCGTTTAGAATCAAGAAAATCATTTGCTGCGCACTTAACCTCCCCCAACGGCTAGACAAATTCCCTTCATATCCCACTTCATCACAAATTACCGGTTTACGATATATATTCCATAATAAGGCTGCAGAGGTAGAAGTCTGAACAGGATTTTCATCCTGAATGCTAACATGAGTAAATTCTGGTCTCCAATAATCAAAATAAGTAGCAGTAGCCCCATGAATGGAACATAAATGATTATAGGGATCATTTTCCACAACAGCTTTAGTCAGCAGATTCCAGTCATCAACAGTTTTAGCCTTTACATAATCCCATTCATTTGCCACTGACCACCAAACATTATGAAAGGAAGACAAGCGGGCCGTTATATATTTAATATATCTGACATTCACCTCATTGGACATCGCATCAAATCCCCAACGTCCTTTGTCATAAGGATGAAAAAGGATCAAATCAGCCTCAATACCTAACTCGCCCAACTTTTTGATACACTTTTCGAGATGTTGAAAAAAAATAGGATTGAATCTTTCGAAGTCCCATACCTTCACTTCATCACCTTTTTCATCCCGAGTTACTTCCTTCACAACAAAAGGGTATAGAATAGGTTCATCTTTTACTAAAACATAATTTTTGGGAAATACACACATACGTATCTTATTGAAACTTGTTTTTGCTAAAGACTTCAATGTGATGGTCCGAATATCTTCTTGCATGTGTACCCAAGCGTATGAAGTGGTTCCCATAGGATAATAGCGAGTTCCATCAGCATATTTAAAGTTATGCAAACCATCTATCACCACCGGTCCATGATTATTCTTTCCTGGAGCAACAACAGTAAACTGCCCTTTCCGTTTATTCATAGAAGTAACATTGCTGGAGGTTATATATTTCCATTCTCCAACTATAGTAGGCATAAAACGAATCCGGTAGGTATTATCGCCATCATAGAAACCATAAACCGTTTTACTTTCTTCACCACAAACAAAAGTAGCCGAAAGTTTATCATCAAAAGGATTATGTTGTGAATGATGCTGAAACACCAATTCAAATTGTCCCCAACATTCTACTTGTTCTTGAGCACAAACCTTTCCGGTGTTGCAAAATACTAGAAAAGTAATTAAAAAATAAAGATAATGTTTCATATTATCATGATAATTTTAATGTAAATCCTTCAGAAATAGGACACTCTCCTTTGTATAATCTTTCGGCTACCCTAATAACAACGGTATAGTCTGCCTTATACCGTATAGTTATTCGTTCAACTTGCTATCATTTCATAGAAGTCACAGTTTGTTTACCAGCTTTCAATTTATAACTTCTTCCCATCCATCTAAAAATACCATCAGTCTCTGGAGGCAATGATATTTCAGCCCGTATTTCTCCCTCTTTATCTATTTTATAACTCACAGAAATATCCCCTTTAGGATGAGGTATGGAACCACTTAAAATTTTAAGTTTACCAGGTTGAGGAGCTATCAACACCTTTCTGAAGCTTGGTGACACACTTTGAATTCCTAAAATAATACGAAAGAATTCAATATTAGGACTGGATCCCCAAGCATGACAGTCACTTCTCGACGGTTCTGGTTGTTCTGCCCAAGTAGTAAGTCCCAAACTCAACTGTGTGTGCCAAATATCCAACATATCCAAATAATCATTTCCTAAACCCACTTTCGCAAGTGCCATTTGTAAATAGTACCTAAAATAGATAGAAACTTTTACAAGTTGTTGATTTGATAACAATGTCTGCATCAATTCTCTAGCTTCTTTCCCTTCCACAACTCCCGATAAAATTGCTAAGATATTAGCATGTTGTGAAAATCTATCTCTTAACGGTGTATCAGCAAATAACTTGCGGTCGGCATCCCAGTATTTATCCCGAAAACCTGCAACTATATGAGAAGCTATCTCCCGATAATGAATTGCCATTGCCTTCTCACCAAGATTATCCTCCATATCAGCAGCCAATTGAAGGCCTATAAGAAAATGAAGGTCCTGTAAAGATGATTGTCCGTCAGGGAGTCGGGAAGGTTCACCATTTACAAAGCCATCCGCCCAATCTGTAAAAAACCAATATGGTATTCGTGCCAAAGAAGAATCTTCTCTCAGATATCTCTCGTAATAGCCAAGAATCATACGAACGTAGGGTAACTGTGCAGCTATATATTCTTCATCATCTCGGTGCATCCAATAATCATGAACAGTCGCAATCCACCAAATGGAGTATGGTGGAATGAATTGGTGCAAATTAGTAGGATAACGGCTCATGGTTATACCATCTGTAATAACCGACTGCCGACCATTATTGATGGCATTACGCACCAAACGATCGTCACGACTATTATAAAGGGTAACCATTGCTTGTATACGAGTATCACCAAAATATTGTAGTTGTTCGTAATAAGGACAATCCATATACGACTCATGAGCACAAAGGCGGGCTGTTCTCCATCCAACAGACAATATTTCACCTAATTCGAACATTTCAGGGCTCGAAAAACTTGAAACTCGTTCAAACGGATAGGCAGTAAATGTTCCATATATATCATGTAGTACTAACGGTTCGGATGCGGTTTCTATCTCTAACAAAACATAACGGTACGTACGCCACCACAAAGAAGTAAACTGCCGATTGTTTCCACCATCAGCGACAATACAATCATTATAACCCCAGAATTTTTTTCCTTTCACAGTATTCCTATTCCCTTTATAACGAGGAATAGGCTGATTTTCTGGTATATCTTCATATAACGATTCTGCATATTTGATATTGATCCTTGCATCTTTACCTTTACTGAATTTAAGATTCAAATAAGCAGTAGTAAGATAAGTTTGATCAAGCAAAAGTTTAACTTTAGATAATTTTGGAATATCATAATTCCCACTATCAAGAGGAAAACCAGTCAACCCCGGCATTCCTTGCACACTCCGTAATTTTTGTATCCGCTCGTCACGCAATTCCATTTGTGGAATGGCACGAGGTACCAATTGCCAGCCAGGATAATCCATAGCTCCTTTCCCACCGCCCGATATTATAGGTACAGCAGCTTTCCATGAAGAATCATCATAGCTCGGCATTTCCCAATACCAAGGATAAATAGAAGATTTAATAGAATCACCTGGACCAACAACAAAATATGTTTTTAAATCAGTCTTTATAGGGCTATAGCTTACATTCCTTATCCCCCTCCAACTCGCATTAGTATTAACTATTTGTTCTCTATCACCATTTCCCTGCAAAATAAAAGCGGTCTTCCGAAAGCTCATTTGTGCCACAGGATTGTACTCGCCAAAATTCCACACAACAGAGGCCAATGTATTACTACCTTTTCTTAACCAAGATGCAATGTCAACTGTTTCATAAGCCCAATTATACACATCACTACGGGCAGGTCCCAAAGAAACCATCACCCCGTTTACAAATAACTTATACCGATTATCTGCTGATACATGTATTCGAAAAGTCTCCGGCTTTTCGGATAACTCGAATGTCTTACGAAAATGATACACTCCATAATCATTTACCGGAGAATTTTCCACTTTTATCCATTGCGCAGCCCAACGCTTTGCCAGTAGCTCCAGATTACTACCACTGCTATTTTGCTGACCATATACTGACAATGCCAACATTATTGATACTATTATCAATGCCCCTTTCCTCATATTCATTGTAGTTTATGATTATTATTCATACAATCATTCTTCCTCATTAATTCTCATAGACTTATAACCTCTCATATAAGTCATTTCAATTCTCTCGGGGATAAATCTTCATCACATATCCTCCACCAGGAGCCATAGTGAATGTTACTCTCCGATTAGCAGGAATATCCATTATCTTTTTTTGATAATCACGAGCTGATTTATCTGCATTCACTCCATCACAAAAAAGATTTCAGCTTGATAAGCACCATCCCCTAAAAAAGACAAATCCACTTCCAATGAACGAGATTCCCAATTCGTCATAGACCCAACATACCAGATCTTACCCTTTTGGCGAGCGACAGTAACATACTCTCCTATTTTTCCATTCAGAGCAATTGTATTATCCCACACAGTAGGTACCCCCGCTATATATTCAGTACACTCTTCTTCTTCCATATAATTTGAAGGACTATCACACAACATATTAAGTGGAGATTCAAATACGACATATTGTGCTAATTGGCGACAGCGGGTGCCCATACTCATCGCTTCGGAGCTTACAGCACGAAAATTACTTTGGGTGGCATTACGCATAGCGCCTTGAGTATAATCTACTTGTCCTGCAAGCATACGAATGAAAGGAAACGTTACATCATAAGTTACAAGATCAACGACTTTATGTTCAAATTTCAATTGTTCTAGTCCATAAATCCCCTCATTGTTTACTACATTGGGGAAAGTACGATGTAACCCCGTTGGTTTATAGGTCCCATGAAAATCAAGCATTAATTTATAACGGGCGGCAATCTCCGCTGCTCTATAGTGGAAATCTACCATAAGCTGGTCATCTCTATCCATAAAATCAATTTTGAAACCTTTGATGCCCATTTCTGAATAGTGCTTACAGATACCTTCAATATCCTTATTAAAAGCGTAATAACCTGTCCATAAAATCAAGCCTACATTTCTGGTTTCAGCATAAGCAACTAACTCCTTAAGATCTATTTCCGGAACAACATCAAAAAGGTCAGCTTTTCGTGCTGTTGACCAACCATCGTCAAGAATTACATATTCTATGCCATACTTTGAAGCAAAATCAATATAATATTTATATGTTTGGTTATTAATCCCAGTTTTAAAATCTACATTAAACAAATTCCAGTCATTCCACCACTCCCAGGCCACCTTGCCAGGTTTTACCCAAGAATAATCAACGTCTTTACATGCAGGAGTGGAAAGTTTATATACCATATCATTATCAACTAATTGATAGTCATCTTCTGCAACAATGATAACACGCCAAGGGAACTCCACTCCCCCTTTTGAATATTGCGCAATATAATCTTTACGTGAAAGGACTTTCGATTGTATCATATTATACCCTCCTTGACTGACTTCCTCTGGATATGGAGCAAAGACTCCCTTTAAAGAATTAGCAGTATCACCAGAATAGAGGAACATACCAGGGTAAGAAATAAGATCAGCTTCTGTAATACCAACCTTCTTCCCATTCATATTTTCGACAACAAGTGGAAGAAAAGCTAACTTATTCTTTTCCAAGCTGAAAGTTTGGCATATTCATAAATGTTTTCAAAAGAATTAAAGTACTGTTCTTCAAATGTGTCATACTTTCCATAGACGTAAGGAATGAAAGCATTATAATCAGAAGGAAAATTAAAAACAGCTTGCTCATCTTTTACCTTAAACGGCTTCTTAAGAGTAGAGATAAAACGATAAGCTATTCCTTCGTCATAAGCACGAAAGACAAGCTTAAATCCATCTTTAAAATTGAAGGTTAACTCATTGTATTTATCTATAATGGTTTTGCGTTTGTATATCGGAGTTTCTATCAGTTGATTGACAGTCTTAGTAGATGAGCCAGACAGACGACAATTCAGACCAAATACCATTCCATTGTCAAGCATCATAGAAATAGGGGAAGGAGACAATATTAAATCACCAGCATGAGAAACCGAATATTGAATAGTTCTGCCCACAGAAATATTAACCTCAAGTTTCCCTCCTGGTGCAGTGAGAGTAAATGTTGACTGTGAAAATACATTTGTACACATACATAACAATAACAGGAGTATTATATTTTTCATCATAGTAAAATTTTATTTAATATATTTTCTTAAACGACTCGCTATAAAAGCAGCCTGCTTCTTTTGTGCATCTTCGAAATAGTGAACATGATCCCTTAGTTCATCAACGCCCAAATTCATTGTAAAAGTATAGAGATCTATTATTGGAATTTCATTTTCAATACATACCGAATCAGCTATTTCATTGTAGCGCAAAACATCCTTATTATAACGGCTAAATGCCTTGGATTTAGCATTATGTATGCTGTCCACTATCCAAGTCGTACGAATCCAAATCGGATTGATATTTTTCTCCTTCAATATATGGAATATTTCTGCAAGATTGGTACAATAATCATTTTCTGTCACCTGAATAACGGAAGTTTCAGGATGGCGTTTAATATCATGCAGACCACAATTAAGCAACATATAGTCTGGTGAGAAGCCTTGTTCTTGAAGCTTATGACGAAGGTAAAGCAACACCATATGAGAATCACCACCGTTAGCCCCCATAGGTACATCAAGATTTTTAAATGCAGTACCATCATCTTCTTTACGTTCCATATTGGCAATATCTGCAATATGTTCTTTCAAATAAGGGCCATATTCTATAGAAATACTGTCACCTATCAGAAATATGTTTTTCTGGGAAGATTTACAGCTAATCAATGTAAACATTACCAATATAAACAAGTACTTCTTCATAGTTCTTTTTTAATTTCCTGGGTTGATTTTTTTAAAATATTATCTTTTGATTGTATATTCTCTGTTTTTGTTCCGGAGAGATGGAGAAAAAAATCGGCACTTCATCAGAGCAAATGCTATTTCTTACAACACCTGTTCTCACATTACGCAAATGAATGAGCGAAGGAGTACGCAAAGTCCCTTGTGCATGCAGATTACTGATAGCCAGTTGTATTACATCATCGGCAATAATGGCCGGTCGATCTTCTATCTTCTTGAATGAAAGTCTAATACCGTTAAGTTCTATGTTCTTAGCATGACGTATATAAAATCCATAAGCAGGCAACTTACCAAACATATCACAACGAGGATAAGCTTTCTCTTCTTCAGGAACATCATTTATAGTCAACACTTTCACCGGTTTATCAGGATAATTTTCAAAATATAATGGTTCATTCCCTCCTACGAAAGAGAGGTTTATATTATTGAGAACAATACCCTCAAGAGGCGCTTGAGGTATCCCTGTTAAAGTACAACCATATTTTTCAATACCTGTTCCCATAATATTACTGATAAGTACATCTTTCAATTGCCCAATAACAGGTTGCTTACTATCCTGATATTCACGCGCTCTATTGGCAAGACGTACAAAAATTGCTGTTCCTTTAATATTACTCATAGATATATTGGTAACAATAACACGTTCCATTTTTGCACCATCAACTACCATAAGTTCTATACCACCTAAACGAGTATCATATACTACACAATTATTAACAAGGATATCATGAAAAGCTCCAGCAGTTTCTGTTCCAATTTTTATACCTGAAGCATTAGTACTAATAATACAATTATTTATGGTCACATTACTACAACTCTCTGATTTCGAAAAACTTTTAAGTATACCATCGTCTCCACTGAAAATATTACAATTAGAAATGTGTACATTTCGACTATCTACAATATTGCAACCATCGGTATTTCGTCCTGGAGTATCCGCATAACGAGGAAGGTCCATATTCTGATTTTCCTTACTATCAACAGTCACTCCATTTATAAGTAAATGGTTACATGAATGATATTTCTGAATCCACCACGAGCCATTGCGCAGAGTTATATTCTCCACTTTTATACGGCTACATGCTTTAAAATGAATAATATGAGCACGTATCAAACCGCCGGCTACCAGTTTATCACCATTACCATCAATTGTTCCATTTCCTATAATAGAAATATTCTCCTGATTTTCACCATATATCAACGTTTTACCCAGATTATATTTTTCGGAAGTAGCAGGGTCCTGTATTTGTATATTTCTATAATCCTCAGCTTGTTGACTACCCAATAATTTTGCTCCAGATGCAATGTGAAGTGTTACATTACTTTTCATTGTTATCGTACCTGAGAGGAAACATCCATTAGTCAAATATACAGTTCCGCCACCAGCTTTGTGGCATTCATCAATGGCAGTCTGTATCGCCTTAGTATCTATAGTTATACCATCTCCTATCGCTCCATACTCAGACACATCCCACTTCGTTTTTCCAGCATATATGCTACTAGGAATAGATGATATTACCAATATGGCAAGTAAAATTTTTCGTATCAACATATTTAGTTTTTGTTTGGTGTATTATTCTTCACTATCACTTTTTATTCAAGCATCTTTTCTCAGCTACCCTAAAATCAAGTTCAGAAATCTTCTAGCACTTTTGGGAATTACAGCGATTTCCAATAGCAAATCGCTGTAATCCCTATTTTACATTGCTGAGAATCAATTTCAATACTCCTTTTTATTGTATATTATTCCCATTACATATTAGTTATTTTCATAACCTACACTTTGTCTCATATTTGGATTATTCTCAAGCTCAGCCCTTGGTATAGGATAATAGAGATCTTTGGTATCGTAATGAGGTTGCCCTACTCTAGTATTGGTATACCAGCGAGTGATTTCATCGCTTAGTGATTTCCAACGGCACACGTCTATCCAATGTTGAACTCCTTCTCCACAAAATTCTTTAAAACGCTCTTCACGTAAATCATTTTTCAGTTGTTCACCACTTGTTACAATATCAATATCAGAAGGAGTGTTTATAGGAAGATTATAAGCACGACGACGCACTTTATTTATGTACTCACGGGCTGTAGCTTCATCATTGCCAAGACAAGCTTCTGCATACATTAAAAAAACATCGGCTAAACGCATCAAAAACATATTAATACCCACACTATTACCAGTATATGGGCTATCACCTACACAAGCGTTCATAGGAATATATTTGCGTAAACTCCAGCCTTGATAGGAATCTTCAATATCCTTATATTTCATCACTTCTGTTAAAACTCCTCTCATCGTTACAGGTGTACCAGGCTGTAGAGCAGCTATATGCAAACGTGTCCGTACCAAATCGCTGTATATTAGAGTCATGGAAAAATATATTTCCCCATCCTGCAGATTCTACAGCACCTGCTTTATTTTTAAAACATAATGCAGCCAACAATGCATACTGAGATCCTTCACTGTTCCAAAAGTTAGCTCCCGAATTCCCATTTTTAAGATTGATTTCAAGTATCGATTCCTTATTAAATTTCGTCTGATTTTCATTAAACATTTTCTCATACTCATCAAATGATACCAGCTCTTTTCCAGAATTGTCTATTACACTTTTTAAAGCAATTTTAGCAGCATCATTATTACCCATATACAAGTTTAGTTGACCAATATAGCTTTTTACAGCCATTGAAGTAGGACGCGGAAAGTCTTTCTCCTCACTCCAATTTACAGGCAACAGTTTTTCAGCTTCTTGATAATCCACCAGTATTTGTGCGTATACATCTTTCACTGGACTTCTGCTTATATTAAGCACTGCTGGTGTAGATGCTACTTGCAAACGCAAAGGGATTCCTTGCTTATCGCCATCGCCGTTGGCTGGAAATCCCTCACCAAATAGGGCTACAAGCTGTTGATGAGCCCATGCTCTCCAAAAAAGAGCTTCACCTTTCATCTGTGACAAACGTTTAATATTCTCCTCAGTAAATTTATCACGATTTATTCGTTCCACCTCTTCAAGTACAGTATTTGCACAAGATATCATTTTATAATGTGCATACCATAGAGTGGTAATATAAGTATTTTCAGGAGTTATCTGATTAGTAGCTAACTGATTCCAGTATGCATCTCCCGTCCATGCCATATCAACTGTGTGATCTGTTATAAATGTACCTTTAGCAAAAATACGTTTGCCATATAAACCTACCTGAGTCATCTGACCATAAATAGAAGTTACGACTTGCTCCATATCTGCCATTGTTTTTGGGAAAAGGGTAGGAGACAATCTAGAGGGATTGGAAATATCCAAAAAATCATCAGAACAACTATTAAATAGTATAGCTAGCAATATCATTACTATCTTTTTCATATTTTACATTTTAAAAAGTAAGACTTAGACCACCAACTACTGAACGTGTTTTCGGGAATCGTTCTTCGGTATAATGGTTACGTTGCAAATATCCTCCACCAATTTCAGGATCGCCTTGGAATTTGGATATAATCAATAAATTGTCACAATTCACATATAATTTCATCCCTTGTATATGGAACCGAGACAACAAAGACTTTGGAAGATTATAACCAAAATGAAGATTCTTCAGCTTCAAAAATGAACCATCTTCTACAAAATAAGAAGATACATTTTTGAAGTTTCCGTTAGGATCTGTATTGGTTACACGCGGATGGGTTGAATTCCTATTTGTTTCACTCCATGCATCAAATACCTTATACGTGGTATTAAAATCCCCATAAAAACTTCTTTCGTACACTTTAGCACTATTAAAAATATCAACTCCAGTATTTGCTGTCCACCCCATGCTGAAGTCAAATCCCTTCCAAGATAGATTCACATTTAGACCATAGATAACTTTAGGCCAAGGATTACCGATAAAAGTTTTATCTTCTTCTGTAATTTTACCATCTCCACTAATATCTCGGTATTTTAAATCTCCTGCTCCTGTTCCAACTTGTTGAAATAACCCATCTGGAGATTTTGCATTTAATGCATCAATCTCTGCTTGATTCTGTATAATTCCATCAACTATATAACCATACATTTGTCCCATAGGATGATTATTCTCAGTACGATAAATAGAACTATTCAAAGCTATTGAAGTACCTCTCCAAATAATAGGATTAATTTGATCACTCAATTTTATTACTCTATTATTATTAGTAGACATAGTAAAAGCTACATCATATTTAAAATCTTTATAAGAATCTCTCCATTGTATCATAAACTCAAAACCTTTATTGCTAATTTCACCAATATTAGCAGTGTAAGATGGATTTGTAGCAAAGATATCCGACTGATAAGAGCCTGATGATGGAGGAGCACCAATATTATAAAGCATATCGGATGTTTTTTTATTGTAATATTCAATAGTTGTATTCAAACGATTATTTAAGAAAGAAGCATCAAGAGCAATGTTCCACTGTCTTACATCCTCCCATTTGATAGCAGCATTAGGAATATTAGTATACCAAAATCCTCTATTTACATTTTTACTATCATATGAATAGTAAAGATAATTACTGGTATATGCTGGTTCATATAAGAACTGTGGCACAGTATTATTACCTATACGTCCAATACTTCCACGAAGTTTCAATTGATTTAGCCAATTCAGCTTTTCATTATCACTTATAAAAGATTCACGAGCTATATTCCATCCTGCAGAAGCAGAGGGAAATACTCCAAATCTATTTTCTGCACCAAAATTATCATAACCATCACGACGAATACTGGCTTCTACCATATATTTGTCATCATATGCATAATTAAGACGCGCAAATTGTGAAAGGCTACGGCTTAATCCTTTAGTACCAAGAGCTTCAGTACTTCCCGAACCAAGGCTCATATCTTCCACAGGTTCTACACTAAATCCAGTTTTCCACCCACCAGCCGATGAGGATTCAGCTTTATATGCTTCATAACCAACCATTCCTTTAATGTCATGCTTGCCACCAAAGGTACGATCATATGTCAAAGTGTATAACATTCTAAGATTGTATGATTCACCGTAATCTTTTGTATAACGTTGTTCCTGCGAGAAATTCCCGATATTCCAATATTCTTGAAAATTATTATTAGCATACGAACTATAATTCCCTGACAAATTGGCTTGTAAGGCTAAGCCATCAATAATTTCCCAATCGAAAATTAAATTAGCTCCTCCTTTGTAAGACCTATTGTTGGCATGCACAGAGCCGAGTAAAGCTGCCGGATTAGGACCTTCATAGTATCCACCAGCAGGCTGTTTTCCCCAACCGCCACCTGATGTATTTTCAAAATCATAAGGTTGCATAGTAGGAACCTGCCTATAATATATGCGACCCGATGCCCCTGCAACGCCATATACTGACGGAGTTTTGTCAGAAAACCCTAATGTAAGAATCTCGGTCATTTTAAACCGTTTGCTAAACCTCGTTTGGCTAGCAAAACGTAACTTTCCAGCACTATCCAAAGCCCCTTTTTCAACACGCTCATTTCTAACATATTCAGCAGAAGCATTAAAAGAAGTCATCTCACTACCACCCGTTACCTGTACAAAATAGTTTTGTTTTAATGCATTTTGCCATACATAATCATTCCAATCTGTATCAGGCAATGAAGAAGGATTATCCCATCCAGATGCTGGATTATTCGTAAATCCAGCAGCAAGTTTCCTATCAATATAATCAGCAGTTCTCAGCATATCAGGTATATCTATAGGTATTGCTACACCTAGATTTGCTTTTGCATTTACAGTTATTTTTCCAGGATTTCCCTTCTTTGTGGTTACCAAAATGACTCCACCGGCACCACGGGCACCATAAATGGCTGTAGAAGCAGCATCTTTGAGTATTTCAAGTGATTCAATATCATTCACATTAGGAACTTCTCCCGGAACACCATCGACAATCCACAACGGTTCAGAACCATTTACAGATGCGGCTCCACGTATGATAATACTACCATTGGAAACATCTACTCCGGCCACACGTCCTTGCAAAACACTAGTTACGTCCATATTAAGGTCATTGTAATCACTAGCTTTTACAGACGCAACAGATCCCGTTACATTAGATTTCTTTTGTGTTCCATAACCAACAATTACAACCTCATCAAGCAACTCAGTATCTTCCCGGAGGGTAATATTCACACTACTTTTACTTTTTACCGAAACAGATTGAGGAGCATATCCCACATAAGAGAATCGCAACATTACATTATCATTAGGTATCTCTATGGAATAATCCCCATTCATTCCGGTAACAGTAGCTATCTGTGTTCCCTCTACTATCACAGTTACACCTACTAAAGGCTCACCAGTAATATCTTTTACGATACCTGTCACTTTTCTTTGGTTAGCAACAACTGTATCTCCTTTAAGTTTCACCATAATTTGCTTATCAATTACCTGATAAGTATAATCCGTTTCAGAAAAAAGGCTTCGCAATATCTGATCCAATGTTGCTTCTTTCAGATTTATAGTTACAACTTTATTTACATCTACTTTCGAATCATTTATAAAAAAGGAATAATCACTTTTCGACTCAATTTCTCTAATAACCTGTGATATAGGCACCTTTTCCAAACTAAGAGACAGTTTCCCTTGTGCATATGACATAGATATACTTGTCAATAGTACAAATAAGAAGTTCAATAATCTTGCATTTTTCATAATTCTTTTTTAAAATATGTTCTTACTTTTAAGCATATCACTCCCTGAACCACATTTTTAGAGCAAGGTGGCACAACTTTTATCGGCAAAAAATTAGCTTGTTGATAAAAAAGGAGTAAGGAACGATTTTAAAGTAACATTTCTTACAATCGTATCATCCATTTCCTAAAAAAAATGGTAATGATTAAATCTTCTTCTACTTCATTTTCATATCATCTACTTTGGTTAATAAATCTCCTTTGTTTAAATTTTACTTTTTTATAAGTGTGTACACAGTATTATCCCTATCTTTTTTATACTGTAATGCAGAGGTATAAGACATCAAATCGAGTATACGATCAAGTGATTCGTTTTTGACCTTAAATGAAAATCTCTCACTGAGGATTTCCTCTGAATCACAATGAATCTTACAACCGTACCAATATTCAAGGCGAGGAATAATAACGGACAATTGTTCATTATTGAAGTCAAGGCCATTATAATTTCGCCATGCCGAATATCTATCCGCATTTTCAGCTTCGATATTTATTTTTCCAGTATTCAAACAAACAGTCAGCTTTTGGTTTGGCTCTAATTGCCTACTTTGCTGTTGACCGTCATTCGCTACTCTACAATCAACTTTTACCCTACCTGTCAATAGTATCGTTTCTACCGTATTATTGTGTTTATCACAAAATACTTCGAAGGAGGTTCCTAATGCGGTAATAATTACATTACCTACTTCCACTGAAAAAGGTCTTTGAGTGTCACTTGCCACATCAAAAAAAGCTTGCCCGTCCAATTTCACAACTCTTTTATCAGACGGAAACTGATCTGGATAGGTAAGTTTGCTTCCAGCTCCCAATCTGATATTTGTTCCATCATCAAGAGTAAATATGTTCCTATCCTGATTTCCTGTACATACTACATAAATATAAGAGTCTTTCTCAGAATGATAAAAGAACATAGTTCCTACGCTAAATATAAGCAATATCGTAGCTACTACACCATACCACCGGAGGAAAGGATTCCTATATCTGCTATTTTGCCTTTTTCCAGCATCAATATGTCCGGAAACACGCTTCCAGATTTCTTTTTATCCGTCAAGTGTTCTATAGACACCTCAGGGTCCATTCCCCACTGATTTTCCATTTCCTGCTTTACAAATTTATTATTAAGCAAAGTTTGATCATGGTAATCTACCTTCCAAGGAATCAATGTATTTTCTAAAATCGTCCATTTTCTTGCTCTATATTCTAAATACAACTTTTATATTCTTATCCCCCAAACAAAGATGATCTTTTTTCAGAATAAATCTATCAGAACAAATATTATTAATAGTTCAAGGTTAGATTTAATATATTTAATAGCCTCATTTATATGCCTTTCCACTGTCTTCTCAGAAATATTAAGTTGCAACGCAATTTCTTTATAAGATTTATAATGTTTACGGCTAAGTGTGAAAACGATCTTCCTTTGAGGTGGCATTTCACCGATAAGCCGTTCAATATGTATTTCGAGTTCTCTGGCTTCAAGTTCATTTTCGATATGATATGAATATTCCAAAGCATTATCAATTGTCAATTGATAAAAGTCATAATTAAAGTGTTTTGCCTTTGACTTATTAAATATATGATTACGAGTAATAATAAACAAGAATCCTTTAAAGTTTTCATCTTCACGAAGAAATTGCTTTGAGTCCCATAGCTTCATAAACACTTCTTGAACAATGTCTTTAACTTCTTCCTTGTTCATTATATATAAAGATGCAAAATGGTAGACTTTCATCCAATAACGATCATATAACTCTTCAAATGCAACTTCACTTCCGTTTTTCAATTCTAAGATAAGTTTTTTTTCATCCATTTTGGTGTATTATACTATAGTTTTAGATTCTAAGCAATACAAATATACTAATATTATATAACTGTTTACATAATGACCGAAAAAAATTATCGCATACTAATTTTTATTATTAGCCCTAAACCCACACTCTAAACGCCAACCTATTTTCAAGACTCAAGGCAAAAACAACCTTTCTAATTAGATGAAAAGAAAAAAAAGAAATGCGTAATTTTGTATCCATGAAAAGGAAAGTATCAGCAGCAAATCTCTCGATAGCAATTACTTTTCTATTAGTACTGCTATCATTTGGCTTCGGATATCGCAGTTATTCGCAGGCAGAACAGCGTGTGGTCTCTGACTTGAATCAGGCGCTGCAACGCACAGTATTGCAGTACAAGGGGTTATGGTTGAACTTTGATACGATCCGAACCTATACCAGACTACAAGAAGTGATGGGCTCCCCCGTTTCTGTAAGCAGTCCCAACAAAGCCTTTACCGAAGCATTGGCCATTACCGCACTGAAAGACATCTCCACACTTTCTCTGCACATACTGAAAGATAATAGTGTGGTCAGTGTGGTCAGCGTATTCAATGAAATCCCTGCCGGATGTCTTGCCAGCGATACATTGGTATGGCTCTCCACTACAGTCGACACCCCGGGAGTGACTCTTTCCTTCCGAGGATACGCCCATTGCTCAGCTACCATGCTTTTAAGTCTGTCCCAACAGACGATTCCAGCAACATTGCTATTGGCAGCCCTACTATGGGGAGGATTCACCTTCTTCTATTTCCGACGTACAAGAACCGACGCTGACACCGGCAACAAGAAACAGCAGGAAAACACCATCACTTTCGGCAACCTTTCGCTTTCCCTCCAGGAAGCCTGCTTCTATAATGAGCGGCAAGAGAAACTGAAGCTCACACCCATGCAATATACACTGATGGAGATGTTCTATCTTTCTTCCTCACACCTACTTTTCAAGTCTGACATCTGCCAATCGCTATGGCCGGGAAAAGACAATGCAGACGAAACGCTTTACACATTGATACGGCGTCTGAAGCCCATTGTCGAGGACAACAGCAACCTCAGAATAACAACAGACCGTGGCCGCGCCTACGGACTGGAAATAAGAACCTAAACATTATAAGAATCATGAAGACTAACAGACTTATTCTATTAGGGCTAATCTGCCTAACTGCCGCAATGCCGGCAACTGCTCAAAGCCGAAGCGAAAAGAAAACACGTATCGAACGTATAGTAAAGGAGGCCATAGCTGCCAGACAATACAAAATCAACGTAGACCGGATGCAACCGATGAGAGGCAGCAGCCGTAGCCTGACCACCAACTATACATTGGAAGTCAGAAATGACTCTGTCTTTTCCTATCTACCTTACTTTGGAGTGGCCTATAACGCTCCCTATGGAGGAGGCAAAAGTCTAAACTTCAACGCCCCCATCACCGGATACACAACCAAGCCTCTCAAAAAAGGCAAAACCCAAATAGACTTCAAGACTCGCAGTGAAGACGACAATTATGAATACAGCCTCACCGTCTTTCCCGACGGTTCTACCAGTATCCATATACAGTCCATGAACAAGCAGTCCATCTCATTTACCGGAGATATGGATACAGAAAAATAGCCATTCCCCGCCCAGAAGAGTAAGAAAAGGCATTGTCAGTCTATTGTCAGGCAAATGTCAGACAACTATCCGCTTTTTGTTTCTTCCATCCCGGCAGAAAGCGGATACCTTCGTGTCCCGAAATCAAACAACAACCGGAACATGAAACAGATAATATGTATTCTTGCCCTGCTCCTAATGAGCGTCACGACAACAAAAGCACAAACCAGCCCGGCAACACCCTCCATCCGAGGTAAAATTCTCACAGAGGAAAAGCAACCGATAAAGTTTGCCAACATCGCCCTCCTTTCCGAAGATTCCACCTTCATACAAGGAACGTGTAGCCGAAGCGACGGTAGTTTTGAACTTCTCCCTCCCGCTCCCGGAAACTATCTACTACAAGTTTCTTCCATCGGTTACAAAGCCCTTTGCCAGCCTTGCCCCACCGGGAGTACCCACAACTGGATATTGCAAACCGATGCCGTGCTACTTGCGGAAACCGTCATCACCGCCGCCCGTCCCGTTTTCCGACTAAAGGGCGGAAAGTTGGAGACAAGCGTACGGCAAACCCTGCTTGCATCCTTGAATGATGCCAACGACGTATTGAAACATATCCCCGGACTGCGCTCCTCTGATGAGGGGTATACCGTTTTTGGCAAAGGGACACCGGTCATCTATATAGACAACCGCCTTCTGCAAGACAACTCCGAGCTGCAACGCCTCTCTGCCGCCGATATTGAAAAAGTGGAGCTCATCACCAACCCGGGTGCAGAGTACGATGCTACCGTTAAAGCCGTTGTACGCATACGCACCGTACGTAACAAAAGAGACAGTTTTGGCGGTAATTTCCGTGCAGGAATCACCCAACGGAGACGCAACAGCCATTACGGACAAGTCAATCTGAATTATCAGAAGAAAGGACTGGCCCTACTGGGCATGCTGTACACCAATTATGAAAACAGAAAACGCCACCAGGAGGTTCGCTACCAGATACCGTCCGAAATACAATGGGATGTAAATAACCGGGTTCACTTATATAATAAGGGACTGCTTGCCGGAGGAAAAGCAAGCGCCAGTTACGACTTCACCCCCCAACACAGCCTCGGTGCCTCCTATGAGTTTCATCGTACCCCCGATTATCACAGCAGTGATCATTCGACATATACCGTCCGGGCGAATGAAGAGTTGGCCGATCACACCATACATTCCTCTCAAAACTTGCAGCAAACCAGCCGGCACCAGCTGAATGCCTACTATCAGGGCAGCATAAAGCAACTCTACATAAACTTCAACACCGACCTGGTATACGGCAAAAGTTATAATCACCAGGAGGCTCAAGAAGAAAGCCAGACCGAAGGCAATCGCGACATCAGCTCTTTCAACCACGCCGACAACCGCCTTTATGCCGCCAAGTTGATTCTGACCCATCCCCTTTGGAAAGGTGAACTGAAGACCGGTGCCGATTACACCTTCATCCAGCGAAATGACAATTTCCTGAACCGGCAGCACATACTTCCCGATACAGACAGTCGAATCGACGAAAGCAAGTCCGCCGTCTTTGCCGAATACTCACTGACATTAGGAAAAATCAGCCTTCTTGCAGGACTGCGCTTCGAGCATGCCGTCTCCGACTATTGGGAGCAGGAAGAGTACGTGTCCGGTCAAAGTCGTACTTACAATGACTGGTGCCCCAACCTATCGGTAGACTTTCCTCTCGGCAAAGCCCAAGCCAATCTCAGCTATACAGCCAAAAGCAACCGCCCCAGCTTCTTCCAGCTACGTAGCACACTGAGTTATAACAACCGTTTCATCTACGAAGGCGGAAACCCACTGCTCACCCCCGAAACCAACCACGACCTGCAGTTCACGGCCCTTTACAAGTGGGTACAATTCGGACTTAACTACCAATACCGCCGCAATGCCATTGCCTTCATGACCAAAGAATACGAGGACAATCCGGATGTTGTCATCTTCACTACCGGAAATTTCAAACGGATGCAGTATCTCACCGCCTCTGCCCATCTGTCACCCACCGTCGGCATCTGGAAACCGGAGCTCGGCATCTACTTCGCCCAACCGTTCTTCAAAGTCACCAATCAAGGCAGTAGCAAGAATATGAACCGCGGCAGCATTTACCTCTTTCTGCAAAACAGTCTCCAGCTTCCGGACGAGTGGATTCTCTCCCTTGATGCCGACTACCAGAGCGAAGGCAACTTCGGCGCCATGCTGCAACGTTCCTATTGGGGCATAAACGCCGGCATCCGCAAAACATTCTTCAACAAAAGGCTGACGCTCGGACTGCAAGCCAATGACCTGTGGAATTCTCGGTATGGCTCCTTCATGCTGTTCGGTCCCCGGCTGACCTATACGAAAAAGGCAAACCCGGACTCGCGCAGCTTCTCCCTGAACCTAAGCTATCGTTTCAATGCAGCAGGCAAAGCGTACAAAGGAAAGCACGTATCGGAACAAGACTTGAAGCGGCTATAAACAGAACTTTGGGGAAGAAAGAGAAACAGAACAGAAGAATATTATACAAATAAGCCGACCACCGGAGATATTTCAGCAATATTTTCCCTCAGAATGTTGCATCAAGTAAAAGTTTCTCTTATTTTTGCGGTTTAACAGCTATAAATTATAACCTTTAGACAGAAAATACTATCATTATGGATACCAGCAAAATCGTAGGAGAAAAAATAAAATCACTCCGTGAAAGCCAATCCATCAGTATGGAAGAACTGGCACAGCGTTCGGGACTTGCTATCGAACAGATTGAACGTATAGAAAACAACATCGACCTCCCGTCACTGGCTCCCCTCATCAAGATAGCTCGTGTGCTGGGTGTACGTTTGGGAACTTTTCTTGACGACCAGGATGAGAACGGTCCCGTGGTCTGCCGTAAGGACGAGTCGCAGAACAGTATCAGTTTCTCCAACAATGCCATCCACAGCCGCAAGCATATGGAGTATCATTCACTCTCCAAATCCAAAGCCGACCGCCATATGGAGCCGTTTATCATTGATGTGGCCGCTACGGACGACAGTGACTTTGTACTCTCCTCACACGAAGGCGAAGAATTCATCATGGTGATGGAAGGGACCATGGAAATCAGTTACGGCAAAAATACCTACCTGCTCGAAGAAGGTGACAGCATCTATTACGATTCCATCGTTCCGCACCACGTACACGCCTATGAAGGGCAGGCAGCCAAGATACTTGCAGTAGTTTATACACCAATTTAAATTAATGGAAAATTGAAAGGTGAAAATGGAAAATGATAAATACTTTCTATTTTCACCTTTCAACTTTCCACTTTCAACTTCCACATCATGTTATACGAACGTACCCTCGGCCAATGGTTGGAACATTGGGCCGAAACAACACCAGACAAAGAATATATCGTTTACTCTGACCGCAACCTGCGCTTCACCTGGAGCCAGTTCAACCGCCGGGTGGACGACATGGCCAAAGGACTTATCGCCATCGGCGTGGAACGGGGAACACACGTAGGTATCTGGGCAGCCAATGTACCCGACTGGCTGACTCTATTATACGCTTGCGCCAAGATAGGTGCCGTCTACGTAACGGTAAACACCAACTACAAACAGTCCGAGCTGGAATATCTCTGCCAGAACTCCGACATGCATACCCTCTGCATCGTCAATGGCGAAAAGGACAGTGACTTTGTGCAAATGACCTATACCATGCTTCCGGAACTGAAGACTTGCCAACGCGGACACTTGAAAAGCGAACGTTTCCCTTATATGAAAAACGTCATCTACGTGGGGCAGGAGAAGCACCGGGGCATGTACAACACGGCCGAAATACTTCTCTTGGGCGACAATATAGAAGACAGCCGCCTGAATGAGCTCAAAAGTCAGGTCACTTGCCACGATGTAGTGAACATGCAATACACCTCCGGCACTACGGGATTCCCGAAAGGCGTCATGCTTACCCACTACAACATTGCCAACAACGGTTTCCTTACCGGTGAGCACATGAAGTTTACCGCCGATGACAAGCTCTGCGTCTGCGTACCATTGTTCCACTGCTTTGGCGTGGTACTTGCCACCATGAACTGCCTGACACACGGCTGTACGGAAGTAATGGTGGAACGCTTCAACCCACTGGTAGTGCTCGCCTCTATCCACAAGGAGCGCTGCACGGCACTTTACGGCGTACCCACCATGTTCATTGCCGAACTGAACCATCCGATGTTCGACATGTTCGACATGTCCAGCCTCCGTACGGGTATCATGGCAGGTTCCCTCTGCCCGGTAGAGCTGATGAAGCAGGTGGAAGAGAAAATGTACATGAAGGTAACCAGCGTTTACGGGCTGACCGAAGCTGCTCCCGGAATGACCGCCACCCGGATAGATGACCCATTCGACGTACGTTGCAACACTGTAGGACACGACTTTGAACATACGGAAGTAAAGGTTATCGACCCCGAAACCGGAGAAGAGTGTCCCGTAGGCGTACAAGGTGAAATGTGCAACCGCGGATACAACACCATGAAGGGTTACTACAAAAACCCGGAAGCCACGGCCGAAGTCATTGACGAGAACGGTTTCCTGCACTCGGGAGACCTTGGAGTGAAGGACGAGGACGGCAATTACCGCATCACAGGACGCATCAAGGACATGATTATCCGCGGTGGTGAGAATATCTATCCCCGCGAGATAGAAGAGTTCCTCTATCAACTGGAAGGCGTAAAAGACGTGCAGGTAGCCGGTATTCCCTCTAAGAAGTACGGTGAAGCCGTAGGCGCTTTCATCATCCTGCACGAAGGAGTGGATATGCACGAATCGGATGTACGAGACTTCTGCATCGGCAAAATATCCCGCTACAAGATACCCAAGTATATCTTCTTCATCAAAGAATTCCCCATGACGGGAAGTGGCAAGATACAGAAATTCAAGCTGAAAGACCTGGGATTACAGCTTTGCAAGGAGCAGGGGATTGAGATTGTGTGATAATAAAGGATAAGAGATAAGGGGTTAGCGATTAGGGATTATTTGGGGCCGCATAGACTTTAATATAGGCATAAACCCATCCTTAATCCCTAATCGCTAACCCCCTTATTTTTCTTCTTTTTCCGGATACTTCATATTCTCCTCTTTCATCTGTTCCAAGACCTCATGCAGGTATTTGGCAGACTCCCATTTAGCCATCGGAAGGTCGTGGAGCAGGTAGTTGCCGCAATCTTGCGGAGCGGCACCGGGGACTTCACCTTCATATTCGGCAACAAAGCGGAAGGTGTCCTGCATCAGCGCCAGTATGTCCTGCGGCTTCAAGTCACCTTTCATCAGCAGATAATTACCGGTGAGGCAGCCCATGGGGCCCCAATAGATAATCTTGTCCTGCCACTGCGGGTCATTACGCAGGTAGGTGGCGGCAAGATGTTCGATAGTATGCAGAGCACCTTGTCCCAAGGCAGGCTCACGGTTGGGCTCTTTCATACGGATGTCGAAAGTAGTGACTGTTTCTCCGTTCACTTCATCCTGGCGGGATACGTAAATACCGCGCAACAAGCGGATGTGGTCAATTGTAAAACTGGGAATCTTCTTCATGAGTTATGAGTTATAAGTTATGAGTTATAAATTGCTGGGAAGGGTGGAGAGGAAGGTCCATATCGTGAGGAACGAACGCTCTGCCATGGTTCCCCAGAAATCGGCATACTGCGAAGCATGGTCCTCTACTCCGGGTGTGTCGCTGATGATGCGGAAGCTGAGAAAAGGAACATTGTACAGATAGCAAGTCTGCGCAATGGCGGCAGACTCCATATCAACGGCAAGACCGTCGGGGAAACGTTGCTTGATGGTATCCAGCTCCGTACGGTTGGTGATGAACTGGTCACCGGTACAGACAAGTCCGCTGTGGATGCGGCTTTCCATTCCGGCTTCGTTCAGCGACAAGGCATGTTTCAACAGAGAGGGACATCCCTCGTAAGAGGCGGGAAAACCTTGCACTTGTCCGTACTCGTTACCGTCGCCGCACCAGACGTCGTGATACACCAGACGTTGGCTTGCCACTACATCCGTCACCTTCAGGCAAGCATCAATGCCGCCCGCCACACCGGTGCTGACGATGCAGTCCGGAGAAAAGCGCCGTATCAGTTCCGAAGCTCCTACCGCTGCACTCACCTTACCGATGCCGCATTGCGTCAAGATTACATGGTTACCGCCCAATGTACCTTCCACATAGCGGAAACTACCATCGCCCGACGTATTCTCATCCAGCAAGCGCTCCACCAACCGGCGGTGTTCGCTGTCCATTGCACTGATTATCCCTATTGTCATATCTATAATAATTTAAGCTTGCATATTACCATTAAAGCACTTTAATCTTTTTTTGGAAAGGCAAAGGTACAACATTCTGCCGATAACGTGACAATAACAATCTGCATTTATGTATCTTTGCCACAAGCGAAGATAGGCTGCACCTCAACAAAACTTTTTCATGCAAGCATGAAAGTTCTGTATTCGGTTTGCACTATCTTTGCCCCACAATTGATTAATTGATAACTCATAACTTATAACTCATGAAGAAGCTTCTTCCCGACCTTATTGCCATCTTGGCATTCGTCCTCCTTTCCTTCGCCTACTTCTTCCCGGCGGATATAGAAAACCGTATTCTCTTTCAGCACGACACGGCTGCAGGAGCAGGGGCAGGACAAGAAGTCAAGGAGTATTACGAACAGACGGGCGAACGCAGCCGTTGGACAAACTCGCTGTTCGGCGGTATGCCCATGTATCAGATAGCCCCTTCGTATGACTCCACCAAGTCACTGCAGTGGGTACAGAAAGCCTACCAACTCTTCCTGCCCGACTATGTGTGCCTCACATTCATGCTGATGCTCGGCTTCTACATCCTGCTGCGCGTCTTCGGCATACCGGTCTGGCTGGCCGGACTGGGCGGTATCATGTGGGCATTCTCGTCCTATTTCTTCATCCTGATATCCGCCGGACACATCTGGAAGTTCATCACCCTTGCCTACGTGCCGCCCACCATAGCAGGCATTGTGCTCGCCTATCGTGGGAAACTGCTGTGGGGAGGCATCCTCACCGCCTTGTTCGTGGCCCTGCAAATCACCTCGAACCACGTGCAGATGTCCTATTACTTCTTCTTCGTCATCCTCTTCTTTGTGGGAGCCTACTTCGAGAAAGCATGGCGTACCAAGACATTGCCCCAGTTCTTCAAGGCAAGTGCCGTACTGATTGTAGCAGCCCTCGTCGGCATAGCCGCCAACGTATCCAACCTCTATCACACCTATGCTTACAGCAAAGAAACCATGCGCGGCAAGAGCGAACTGGTGCAGACCGGCGACGCTGCCAAGCAGACCAGTAGCGGGCTGGACCGCGACTACATCACCCAGTGGAGCTATGGCATCGACGAAACACTGACTCTGCTGGTGCCCAACTTCGAAGGCGGAGCATCTGCCGCCCTCAGCCAGAGTGAAACTGCCATGAGCAAGGCAAACCCGATGTACAGCAGTCTGTACGGCTCACTGACACAATATTTCGGTACCCAGCCCATGACGTCGGGTCCCGTCTACGTCGGAGCATTCGTCTTGTTTCTGTTCGTACTGGGATGCTTCATCGTAAAAGGACCGTTGAAGTGGGCATTGATAGGAGCCACCTTCTTCTCCATCGTCTTGTCCTGGGGCAAGAACTTCATGCCGCTGACGGATTTCTTCATCGATAACGTCCCGTTGTACAACAAGTTCCGCGCCGTGTCCTCCATCCTTGTCATAGCAGAGTTCACGATACCTTTGCTGGCTATCTTTGCCCTGAAACGCCTGCTCGAAGAGCCGGAAATCTTAAAACAAGAAAAGAAGCCCCTCGGCATCAGCCTGCTGCTCACTGCAGGCATCGCCCTGCTGCTTGCCGTTGCCCCGGGCAGCATCGGCTCCGGCTACGTGCCCGCCCAAGAGGCACAGATGCTGCAGAATGCCGTCAACCAGCAGATGATACCCGCCAACGAGCTCTCCGGCATCCTTGCCAACTTGGGAGAGATGCGTGCCGAACTCGTCAGCAGCGACGCCCTGCGTAGCTTCATCATCATAGGCATCGGCTGCAGCCTGCTCTGGCTCTATGCAAGCGGCAAGCTGCGCAGCTCGCTGACCATTGCAGGTATCACCATACTCTGCCTGGCAGATATGTGGGGGGTCAACAAGCGCTATCTGAATGATGCCCAGTTCGTGCCCCACTCCATCCGTACGGAAACCTTCACCAAGACAAATACAGACGAGCTGATACTACAAGATACCAGCTTGGACTATCGTGTATTGAACTTTGCCACCAGCACCTTCGATGACAACAACACCTCCTACTGGCACAAAAGCGTCGGCGGTTATCACCCGGCCAAGCTGCGCCGCTACCAGGAAATGATAGAGCATCACATCTCTCCCGAAATGCAGGCGGCCTACAAGGCCATTGCCACCGCCGGAGGTGAGATGGACAGCGTGGATGCCAATAAGTTCCGCGTACTGAACATGCTGAACACCAAATACTTCATCTTCCCTGCAGGACAGCAAAGACAAACCGTTCCCATCCTCAACCCGCACGCCTACGGCAATGCATGGTTTGTAAACAAGGTGCAGTATGTGAACAACGCCAACGAAGAGATTGACGCCCTGGACAGCATCATACCTACGGAGACAGCTGTAGTGGATGCCCGCTTCAAGGATGTACTGAAAGGTGCCACGGAAAGTTATAAATCAAAAAAACGATAGAGTATGGAAACTACCAGACAGAACAAAATAGCCCGTTTGCTCCAAAAGGAATTAAGCGACATCTTCCTGTTGCAAACCAAATCGATGCCCGGTATACTGATTTCGGTCAGTGCCGTACGCATCAGTCCCGATATGAGCGTGGCACGCGCCTACCTCAGCGTTTTCCCCTCTGAACGGAGCGAAGAAATCATCAAGAACG